>Ga0214545_1000023_pt1 | contig 139259 bp, 47 predicted proteins | sample CNSS4metaG_FD_160064 | JGI IMG/M metagenome (GOLD analysis project Ga0214545, IMG submission 160064) | Root nodule microbial communities from cowpea collected in UCLA plant growth center, Los Angeles, California, USA - CNSS4 | ecosystem: Host-associated > Plants > Roots > Nodule | place: USA... | reverse complement strand
TTAGTAATGCCCACCGAAAGGGAATGAGAAACTTTTGAGTCAACAATTTCCTCTTCTGTATCTTTTACACGATCAACCTCTCCTTGACTTTCTTTGCCACCAGCAGAAATAGCTCTAACGGATGAAGTTGTGGCTCCACTATAAAAATTCAGCCATATGAGTAAGTGGGCAAATAGCAAAAAAGAAAAGCATTTGCTCACATTCAATAATAAAATGGAAACCAGTTCTAAATCAGAATACTAACGTTCTGTGTCGTCTCAAATTATATCTTGTTTCACCAGCAGTTTGTGCAGGTGGAGCAGCAGCCTTCTGTCGCCTTCTTTTGCGCTGCCCTGGTATGACACTGTCAGAATGTCCTTCACTGGCATCTCCATCATGCCCACTTACAGTCATTTGAGATGTTTGAACCCGGTTACGCTTTCTGACATTCATAGGCATTCTTCTACTGGATGGTCTCTGACTTTCAGAATCCACATTGGCAGAATCCTCAGCATTTCCATTTGTAAACTCAGTTTCATGATTATCCACAGATTCCCCAGGTAATTCAGCAGCTTCCCCAAGTATACCCCTAGCCTCTTTGAGAACAGCTTTCACAGTGTGTGTGCGCTTTACTCTGGGTCTTCCCCCTCCCCTGCGAGGTTGCTGCTGCCCAGCCTTTGATTCTTCTGGTGCCTTACTGTCAACGTTGCTCTGGTTTTCAACTGAGGGATCTTGATCGGCAGCTTCAACCTCTGTGATGTCGTTGCCAGATAGTACCCTCCGACCATCAAAAGAATCATTTACAACATCAAACGACAACTCTGCTTCATTTTCACGGCCAGGAATTCTTCCTGGTGAATCTTCCCTGTTAGTTTTCTCTATAGACAAATTCACATCTCTTAGAGAACCAGAATCTTCGGATTCAAACTTACTAATTGGGGAGATTTTAAAAATCTTAGAGGTACATTTCCGTAGCCAAGAGATAGTGCCAGCAGAAACAGGTGACTTTGGATCTGTTGCAGAAGATGCTCCAATATTTTGCCTTGAAGGTAAATTTTCAATGGAATCTCCCAGAATAATATCACCTGCTAATTTTGGAAGAGAAGGCACCTCTAAGTTCTCAATGTCAACTGAAGATTGTAAATCAGACAGCACAAATTCAGAGATCATTTCCCCACAGTTTTGGCAACCCCGAAGTTTCTCAACAAATTCAATAAAACGTCGCCTTTCCACAATAAATTGTTCCCTCTGATTTTTCAGCTTCCTGTTGAGATCAACAAGTAAATCTATGTCCTCTTGCATTTCCATCCTTTGACTTTCAAGATGTTTTTTATTCTCATCAGTTTCTTGTTTCTCTTTTTCTAACTTACTTCTTTGAAGCTTCATTTCGTCCATTTCTCTGTTAGCTACTTCTCTCAAGAAGTTAATGTTGTTTAATTCACTCTCTCTCTTTTCCTCAAATAACGTCTTTCTCTCAATCAAGTCTTTTTCCTTCTGCTCTAACTGATTCTGCATATCAGCTTCAAGTTCCTTCTTCTGCAGCTCAAAATCCAGAAGCATTTGGTTCCTTTGACTTTGTTCTTTTTCAGCTAGGCTTGACTTCTCCAACTCCATTTCTGCTGCGAATGACTCTTTAGCCAATGCAAGAGATTCTAACTCCCTTCGTATATGGTCCTCTGTGGCCTGCTTCTCGTTCTTTAACTTTTCTTCTTCAAATTGTTGTAGTTTCAGTATTTCTTCCTTCTGTTGAATCACACTTTTCAGCTCTTTGTCAACATCTGCTCTCTTCAGATCTAGCTCATCCCATTCTCTTTCAAAAGTCTCTTTTTGTTGTCTTAAATCTTCAGTTTCCTTCAGAAGTAGCTCTTTCTGGTGTCTGTACTGATCAACTTCATGCTTCAATTGTGACTGCAATCGCAGGTATTCAGACCTCTCTTCCTCAGTTACTTTAAGACGTTCAATCTCTTCATTAATCCTCAACAACTCTTGTTCATTGTTACTTCTTATTTTCTCAACTTCAGCCATATGTGTGACCAGTTCCTCTCGCTCACTTTCTATTTTCTTTTTCGTGGTCTCCAAGCTTTTTTCCTCAGATTTAATAGACTTCTCCCTTTCCTTCAAAGCTTTGACTTTTTGTTCATACTCTTTCTCTTTCTCTTTAAGCTTCTCTGCTTTCTTTTCCAAGGCTTGCTCCCGTTTTCCAACTTTCTCCTCCATGTGATTGATTTCAGCTTCTTTTTTCTCCAGTTCTGCCAATTTATCCTTCAATCCATCTTCAAAGGATTTTCTTTTCTCATTCAATTCCATCTCAAATTCTTGCTTCTTCACATCAAGAATAGCATTGTGTTCATCAAGAATTTTCTGCATCTCAACCTGCAAAGATCCAAGCTGTATTTAGAAGAGGAAAGAAAAAGTAGAGGACTATTGGCATAAATCATTTGATAGAAAAAACATGGTCACAACACACTGATGTTATGACCAGTAACATTCGAATTACACGCATACACCCAACCACCACTAACTTTTGAATGACCAAAAGTTGAAAAAAGTCATGGAAAAAATAAATCAATGAAATTCAGCAACTTACATATGACCATAATTTCCAAGAGCAAACATTAATGAAATGAATATGTGCATACATACATACATACATACATATATATATATATATATATATATATATATATATATATATATTTCTATATAAGAACATACTTTTTCTTTAGCATTGAGCTTTTCCTCCCATGCAGATAGCTCCTTTTCTTTGAGATCCAAATTTATTCTCAGAGAATCGTATTCCTACATGAGAGAATATGGACCCATAAATTCTTACAACCAGAAAAAACATAATAAAGGTAAACAATATCACATAAGCAAATACTTACCTTCTCTTTTAAAGCTATATCAGCAAGCCTATTGTTCACGTCTTCTTCTTTACTTCTCAGTGTTATATTAGTTGCATCAATCTTCTTCTGGGCCTCTTCAAGGTCCTTCTCTTTCTGTTGGCATAGTCTGTCATTCTCATTAGCCCTTTGCTCTCTTTCGTTGATAATTCGTTGACCCTTGGCCAGCCTTTCTTCACCCTCCTGTAGTTTCTTCTCCCATTCCCATAAATCTTCTCTCTGCTTAGACAATGTACTCTCATGTGCTTCTTGCCTGTCACAAATAAAAGACAATTATAACCCCAATAAATATTTCAATTGAAAGAGAGCAGAAAAAATATTTAAACTAAAAAGACAATGAACAATAATATGTACTCTGCAATGAAGGATAATCGATCCCTTCGAAGTGCAGATTCTTGAGACTCCAGGTCTTGTGATTTCCTATCAAACTCTGAACTCTTTCTGCTGATTTCTGCAAATTTGGCATCAGCCGAACGTAATTTGGCTTCTACTTCTAAAGATTTCTCTTCAACGCTAGCCACTAAAGCATTTGCTTCAGCCAACTTTGATTCTGCTGTAAATTTAATTTTAGCATTTTCTGATCGCATCTCTCGCAGAGCCTTCTCAAGCTGTTTGAATCACAAACTTCTGGATATCAGTAAGAAATAATAGAATAGTACAGATACAGACTATCCACAAATCAGATATACAGTCGTGCATTTTTATTTAAGGAAGAAGTTGATTGATATGTAAACTCGTATGTTGAAAAACTTACATCAAGAACACACTCTTTCTCAACACCCAAGGCCTTCCTCAGATTCTCTTCTCGCTTCTCTACCTCGGATAGAGCAATTAAATGAGCAGCTTTTTCTCGTTCTAGAGCATCCTTCACTTCTACTAAATCTTGACTTTGTTCAGTATACTTAGAAGTCCACTCTTTTTTCTCAATCAAAAGAAGTCCCATATTGAATTGGTACTCATAAAGCTGGTCCAGAAAAACTTCTAATCAGGTCAAACCACAAAATATAATCGGTAAAAAAATAATAATAAATAATAAGTAGCTTTTGATTGCCCTTATTCACTAAGCTCCCCTTTTAATTATTTTATTTTCATCTTAACATCAGCCTAAGTATCTTGTAGTCATCCTAAAACCAAACAGTATTTATCAGAGTACAACAATATCTAGAGATTGGACAACCCAGGGTGAATGAAAATAACATGGAGCCACCAAAATTGAGAGATAATTTCTTCTGAAAAGTGGCAGGTTCAAACATCATATAAGCTAAAACTTAGTCATACCAAACATAGAAGGCTGACCCTAGCTTTAGTGACAAGACATCTTCAAAATGCATATAACATAGCTGCTCAATGCTAAACTTCAGTAAAATAGAACTAAAGGATTGAAATGCTTCTCTTTTCTATTTACTTTTACAGCCACTTTCACTCAACTCAACCAAAACATTACATCTTGATGATGAGAGTCTCCAAATACTCCATATCAATAATAAAATTAGTTATAATAAAGCTAAATATCCCTCTCCTTTTTTGACAGAACAATAAAAATGTTAGTAACAAATAATGGGTAAGGACATAAATATAAGTCAAAGCAAAAAACAACATAAAAAAAAAAAACAGTACAACCAAATTGAAATCCCCAAACTCTCAGAACTCATGGCAAATAGACGCCTCAAGAGTCTAGGATGGGTCATGAACTCGAGAGAAGCCAAATGAGCCATTTCAATGTTACTCCAAAGAATGTGAATTTGTAATTTAATTTTTGAAAATTCCAGCACTCCTCCCAGTCTAAAAATCACCCAGGTTCAACGACAAAATATAATAATCATCTTTACCGCCAAGCTCTAATATGAATCATCATACGACTAGAAGGACAAAATAAAATCATTCCTCTCCATTGGTGAAGCAAGCAGTATACACAATCCAACGATCAAGATTTCACTAAAAAGTGACTTTGCTTCAACAATTTCATAAGGTTTCTTAAATAAGGAGAAAAAAAAAACATATCAAGTTACGGCCCCGGAGTCAAGCTTCAAATCTCAGTACCCACACCAAGTAAACAAAAAGCATATTTTTCAAGTTCAACGAAGAACCAAGCCAGACATTATCCCAAAAATTAAAATCTTACAAAGAAAACAATTACGTAACAATTGTTCAATCTCCACCACAGCAATTACACACATAAAATATTCCAATTAAAACCTAAAGTTAACACTACAATCTCAACCAGAAAGCAACCGTTAACTAAGACTCGAAGGCACACTTCGTAACAGTATCGCAGCAAAAGAAAAAGGAATCCTTCAAAATAAAAACCAAAAGAATATTAAAAGGTTTAAAAATAAATAAATAATCAACTAACTAACCTCCTTCTCGAGGCTGGAAACTCTCTCAACCAAAACCTCGCGATCCAAGTTGTTCCCGCCATTCTCAACAACCGCGACGATACCTTTCTCCTTCGCACTCGCGCCATCTTCCGAATTCGGACCCAAATCCGAACCCGGCCCGGTTCTGCCCCGAACCCCACTCTTGTTTGGCGTCAGGGACCAACCTGACCACACCTTCTGCGGCGTAAACATCTTCAAAAAAGAAAAACAGCACAGCCGAATTCTTCACTCCACAGCAACGACCTTCGAGAATTCAATCTCAGCCTTGCTGCCCCATCGCGAATCGCGAAAATTCGAAACCCAAAAGAAGAAGAAAGAGAAAGGAAGCCTAACTAAGCGAGCCTCCGGACGCGACCGCAGTTCCCAAATTCCGGCGAATTGAGGATTTGAAGTCCGATAACGTCTCTAAAATTCTCAAACGGTTCTCTTCTTTCTCTCTCTACTTCTTTCTCCTTTCTCTCTCCTGTTTTTGCTTTTTGCGCTGATCGCTCACGTTCCTTGTTTTTATTTTATTGGTTTAATGTCTGGAGCGTGGCTGAAAGTTCGAGAGTACCCTTGCCTTTGTCACGGTCGCGCCTCGTGGCCAAGGGTAATATCGGTATTCTGCAGCGTGACCTTTTGGTTTGGAACGTGGGTTCTCGTGTATTGTTTTTCGCCTGACGGTATTGCCCTTGCCAGTGGTGGGTAGAATAAGAAAATCTGAAAATATAAAGAAACAAAGAAAATATTAGCAAAAAAGACACACTTTATTTAATGCAAAAATTAATATAAATTTTAAGTTGAACATATATTACCATGCTTTTCCTTTATAGTTGAAGTTTTAAATTAATAATTTGTAAAATAAATAAATATGCAAACAATTAAAGCAAAATTTCAATTTCTTGAGCAACTTAAAAATGTATTTATTATCAATCAAAAAGTATTAAAGTTATAAATTTGCGGGTATATTTTTATTATTAATAATGAAAATCATTTAAAATTGTCAAATGGTAGAATTCTTTACTTAATTTAATAATCACTTGTGAGGAGTGAAAAATAAGATTTTCTGGTAATTTTTTAGTGGATATTTGAAAATTAATCTTTGAAAATGAGTATATTAATTAAGAAATGTTGATTAAAATGTTCGTATACAGATATAAATAATTAAAAAATTATATACATAAATTCTTTCATATCAAATATAAAGAAAAACATGCATTTATGAAACAAATATTCGTAAATGATTTATAAGTAAATAGTAAAATTTTTCAAAAATTTATATGCATAAAAAACTAAATTAAGAATAGTGTACTAATATTTCAAGAACTAATTTAAATATCTATTTTCTCAAATTTAGTTAAAATTTGATTTGAGTTTATAATAAAAATCAATGTATCTAATTTTGAAATACACCATATGTTCACAACGTGACTCGCATAATGTTTAAGAGACCAAAACAACGAATTAAAAGTTAAACAAAAAGAATAAAAAAGTTAAAAGGCAAACTTTAACATTGTGCATGGAATAAAAATAGATTGGATTTGTTTTTCATTAATTAAAAAAAATAATGAGAAAAATAGTATATCTGTGAGGGGTGTTTTGGTAAAATGAATGGTTAGTGAGTTTGAGAGAAGATGCATGCAGGGTGTGGCAGAGGTGTTAAGTTGGAAAAGAGAATTAGCCAATTGGCATGACCTTTCTCCCAGCTCTTAATCATTCTGTTCCACTCACACAACAACCACTCTTTACTTCGCTACTTCGGACAATGTTATGTCGTTTTGCGGTTTATTACAACATTGGAAAACGGAACTCGAAATTAAATAAGGACTTTGGCAAATGCACCAGCAAACACAACAACTGAAACAAAATAGGTAACTACACTATTTTTATGTTCTATTATACTCCACTCAATTATACTATACTCCTTAATTATTATTATTATTATTATTATTATAATCTCTTAATTATATAATAATAAGGTTTTGATTTTGGATTGGTGCATGCACTTGTTAATGTTGCTGTTGTTGACTCGTGGGGACAACGTTGTTGGGTAACACTTACCAGGAAGGCACCGTTTGTCTTCTGGGAGAGGTTCCTTGCTGCACCAGTATCGAATAATTGTATTATTGGAAAAATTAAAATCTGGTAATAATTCAAATTTAATTACACCTTATTTTAAGAAATTAAATGTTCGAGAATTAGCTTTACCTAACTGGAAATGCGCAAAGATACTTCGACTTCATTGGGGTTGTAGAAATAATTTGAGGAGAATTAATGCATTAACTTGTCGTGTCATTTATATATCTTGTCTTTTGGAATTTTTGTTTTTACAATTCGACTTTCTTTATCCAGTTCAAAATTAAATCACGATAACCAGTGTTAGGAAACTAATTAAAAAGATTAAAAGAGATTTTTTTTTTCATTAAAAATTGTATAAGAGTGCTTTTGCCGTATAAGAAAAAACATTTATAATTCTTAAAACACTCAACATTTATCTATAGTAAATATTAAAGATGTTTGTATTTTAAAGACATTTAATGTGTTTATGTTTATTTAGTATTTTCTTTTTCAAAAAGAGCAAGATTAGATTTAAAATATTTGGCACATAACTTTGTACTGTATACACATTATTTTAGTTAATAGTTGATATTTGCCATATAACATTGTAAAAAAAACATTTTTACCAGAAATTATAAATTTAATAATATGAAAAGATACGATATTTTGCATTAATTCATTACCGAGACATACATTAGAGTTCGTTTGTTTTTAAACTTTGTTCAGATGAAACAAAATTATTGAAACAACTTTACTGCTAAAACTTTTCAGTGTGTTTGTTTAAAATTTCAATCAAAATAAAAATGTGAAAATATTTTTGAAAAGTTAGTAGGAACTCCTTACGAAAATAAAACAAAAACCAATTAAAATGCTACGTCACGAGGAAATAGAAAGTTTGATAAAAGTATTTAACAGTTTTAGTTTCTTCTAATTGTTATTAGAAATTCCCGTCAAGTGTACTCTTCTCACCACAACACACACTCTTCCCACCTACTATTTTGAGCTAAATAGAGTAAAAGAAATATCATATGTGAATGTAATAGACTTAAATATAAATAAATCTAATTGATTATATCATATTAAATGATATAATTCAAAAAATACTTTTTTATTGAATTGCAGTTTATTTTCAATATCTGTTTTGATTTATAATATCAAGTTTTAGTAAAAGAAATTAATTAAAACTAGTGAAATTGAATAGTATTAACCAAATTTTTTAATTAATATAAGCTAGTTATTTGTTATATTTGAATCTATAAAAAGATTATTTACTTTGATGTGAAATCTAATTTTAGTTTGATTGAAATGTTTCTTTTATGGAATAAATAAAGATAAAATTTTATTTCATATTGATTGTATGAACTATAATTTAATTATTTATTTATTTATAAAAACACCGTCATCTTTTCAAACTGTTAACTGGTTAAGAATTTTTATATAATTTTATTTCTGCTCTTTAATGTATTTTTACTAGTGTTTTTCTAAGTTTAGATTAAAGTTTGAATTCTCACGAGTTTTTTGAGATGACGAGTGATGTTTCATTAAAATAATTATTTGATTTTGATATTGTGTTGTTTTAGATATTTCTTATATGTTTAGACCTTTCAGAAGTAGATTCTCAATTCTAAGCAACCCTGTTATTATTGTAGCTTGAAATGCAAATATCAACCATGTAATTAGGAAAGTTGATAAACTTATTTTACTTTAATTGGTTTGAAGTTTTGGTATGAAGTTGAAATTAAACATTTGAAGGTGATAGGAAGTTGTGTAGTAGTATTTAAGTCATGGAATTGTTAAGTAATCTATAGTGAATGAGGAGAAATGACTCCAATTGTACAAGTTATTTATTTATATGTATGAAGTATTTTTGGGATAGAAAAAAAAAAACATATAATTTCTTAGTTTTATTATATTTGGTTATTATGAGCATTGAAGTGAATTTTGATATATTTGGATTAATTTGAATTATAATAATGTTCTGTTGTATATGAATTTGAAGTAGTCATAATGACTTAGGATAATAATATATCTTAGTTATGAATTGATTTTGTGGCGTCGAGGTTTAAACTTGTTTAGCATGTTTGAACTCATAAAATAAGTTTTTTGTTGAGTTTTGAAATGTTTGTAAATTATTGTATAATTTATTTTTGGATTAAATATGTGTTTGTTCCCTCAAGTTTTTGTCAAATTTGGAATTAGTCCATTTTTAAATTTTTTGATAAGTTTAGTCATTCATCTTTAGAATTACGTGTATTTGGCCATTCAAACAAAATTTTGTTAAGTTTATTTGACGTTTCAAGTGCATTTCATGATAGTATTTGAATTCTTTACACCGTTTGACACATTTTCACTTCAATATTAACTCAAATATTATTATAAAATACGTTTGAAACATCAAATAAACTTAAGAAAATTAGGTTAAAATGACTAAATTTACGCATTTCTAAAGTTTTAGGACTAAGTTAGGCCAAAGTTTCGAAGATTGACTAATTCTAATTTTCATTGAAAATTAAAGGATCAAAAACATATTTAACCTTTTATTCTTTGTATTATTTTTGCTCAATTAAAATTGAGAGTGAGAAAATCTTTCTCTTATAGATTTTGTTCTCAAACTAAAAAATCCACTCAAGTTAAAATCATGACAAAATCCAATTTTATGTTTTTGCTATTGAATTTCGGTCAACAAAAATTATTTTGTTTAATTGACTTTTATATAATTAGTTTGATATTCTTTTTAGTTGATAAATGTTATGAATGCATGTATGAGAAGGGTTAAAGATGTTATTTTATTAATGATACAGGATATAATTTATTTTACTAATGAGAAGTAGTGAATCACTGAGTATGATCGGTAACAAGTTAAGTTACTAATCATACGTTTGTATTTGGTGATATACCGTTCACGAGGAAAATAAAAACAAGTGTGACGGTTATTTGGTTCAAATGGAATGCACTGAATAGGGACAATGGATTTGAACATATATAGCGTTGAAGGGATCTTGCTTGGATGCAAAAAAGAGGTGAAAAAGATAACTCATCATTCTTAAGTTACAAAATTGCTCTTAAGAATGTCGAAAATTTTGACATGGAAGAGAAATGATACATGGTTCATGAGTGATGAAAATCAATTTATGAGTGATGACAATCAATTCTCCTCTCTCTCTTTATCCGTAAGGATCGGTTATCTCCTATGTGTTTGGTACCAGAATCGATTGTTGGTTGTGATGTATGGTAGCTGAGGTGGTGGTGTATGACTTGATTGCATATGTCTGTGGTGGATAATCATAGTGGTGTAGTGACACCCTTAAGGAGAATTGGTTCTCCTAATTTTGTATTTGGAAAGAATTTATTCCTGAATGATGTATTTGCTAGAATAAATTATAACTTAAATAATAATTGGAATCGATAATTTTATTGAAATTAAAGTACAATTATTCGACTTATGTTTTGTTATTTCATCCGTTATTCATAATAAAAATAATACTAATAACAATAATAACAATTTTATTAATTTTATTTTAAATAATAATTTACATTTCATTTTATCATAAGAAAAATATACTAATTCTATTAGGGTTGAATGTGTAAACGGATCTGAAGTTGACTAATCATTAATTTAATATTCGAAAAGGAATAAAGAAGCACACAATGACAGTAAAATCAATTATGGGTTGACCAAGAGAACGATGGATATGGATTAAAATCTTGACGGAACAAATTCCACTAAAGAATTTAAAAAGTTCTAACACATACTACAGATAAGGAATCCATAAAAGGAAACACCGATGAATTGAAAAGGATGTGCATCCACAAATATCAAATGTTGATACTTCTTAAAAAATATGAAATGTTTCTTCTTTAGGCGCATATTCATCATCTTCCCGGAACACTTATTAAAATTTATGAATATGGCACATTATCACCAATGTTATGCAGTAACAGCTTCATTAGTAACTCGTGGTGATCGTGATGAGTTTTACAATCAATAAACCAAAATTTAGGAACAGAATAATGAAGCACCAGAACAAAACTGTTCAAAATTTGAAGACCGCTAAAAAAGTGTTACAAGTGAGAATGCATGGACAAAATCTGTCGGGAGAGGCGACAATCCGCACTCTTCACTGCGACAGGAGAATACAGAGACAAGCGTCCAAAATTTCGAAAAGAACAAAAGGACCGTTACATTATTCCAGGATGAGAAAATAATAATAATACAGAACGATGGCATCATCACAGCCTTCACAAAACTTTTATTGCTAAAATAGGGTCTCTGCATGCATACAAGAATTGAGATGATCTACATTGGAGCATTCATATCCACACCTGTTCCCTGCTATATTCCCTTACAATTACAGGTACACTTGTGGGTGGGACCTGTCAAGATTATATTGTTAAATCTTTTATTTTTCGTGATCGTAAATCAATACTAAGTGATAAAGGAAAAATGCTCCTTAAGACAATAAAAATTTCATTTACTTTACAACAAAAACAAAACAGCTATACTATGAGGATTAACCTCGTTTAAATTCTTGTCATCTACTGTTTTAATGTGCCTCTTTTATCTAATATTTGAGCAAGGATGCAAGTATTTTTTTTTTCCTTTTATCTTCTTGGATTTTCTTAGTCCAAATTGATCTTAATTGTGATTGTGTCACTCCACTAAAAAGTGAGACAGAATGCATACTAACGTTGGGTGCCCGGAATAAGGCACACTTTAGGTATTTGCTAGCAGCAACTAAATAAATCTTCTTTAATTGTAGCACTTACCATGCCATAATCTGTGATTATCATGGAAACGTAATCTGAAGGTGTTGCATCATAGCTGGCATCAATATAGAAAATTGCAGGGTCAGAGTAATGAAATGACAATTTTGGATTGGTATTGTTACGTAAATATAAATGCCTTACATCAGATTTAGAAGTTGCAGATTTTCAGTATGGGCCCAACCTTCCAAGTGATTCACATCCTCTCTACTCTGAACCCTAGAAATGATGTCAGGATCACCTGTAAGAAAATTATAGAAGCATTAACTTTTTTCCAGACATAAGTGCAATGAACGTAATCTCTCATTGTTTACATACCAAGCTCATTTGAACATATGGAATCATGTTGCACCCTTTCATGAAATTTATAAGCCTCACAGCATACTAAAACAGGGACACGAAATGCATGGGCAACCATTGCAACACAAGCAGTCCCAACTGCTGAATAAACTGTCCCATTAGACAACACTGATGAAGCACCCAGAAATACTCGAGTAACTTCATTCATTATGTAGGAAACAGCATTTATATGAGTGTATGTACAGCTAAGACCCTTCTCCACAAGCCTACGAAGCAAAAGTTTCCCTCTAAGTCTTGGACGAGAGTCTACCACTACAACTCGAAACTGTTTACCTAACTCGTGTGCATGTAACAGTACCATTTCAACTGCCGATGAAGACCCATAAGTAAGAAGAACATCACCGTCCCTTATTTTTGTGATAGCATGCTTGACTATCACCTTGTCGGCAAGTATAATTTTCTCATTTATGAAACGCTCAACATCTGATTGAAGAGAGGTTTTTGATTCTGATTCGGACAACGTCAAAGGTAGCTTGGCAATTCGACTTTTGAGAAATCTAATTGCATTGCCCATACTGATAGAAAGTGGTCGACACTCAATGAGAAAAGAAACATAACTACTCAATCTTGCCGTTAAGTCTCTCACCAAAGTCTTTTCGGATGGAACCCTGTAGTCTTTAATGGCCTCTTGAAATGCTCGAAGCATAGCAATACAACGAGCATTGCCACCAGTTATATCCCCAGACAGATACTGCAAGCCAACCTGATAATCATCATTAAGACCACAACGGTTAAGGGAAAACGCAAATAAAAAATGCAAAATTTACAAAACAAATAGAACCAGGTCTTAACAACTAACCTATCCCAATTCCCGCATCAGCCGCAACACCTTAAAACAATTTTAATGATGAACTCATGATTCAGCTTATAGTATCTCCATGCATACAATAGGTCCCTAGATACAATTTGTTTTCAATTCAGACGTCATTTAGGATGAACCTTTAACATTCAAATAGTTCAGTTGCCTTGATAAAGCAGTGCAAAAAAAATTAGAAAGTGGAAGTATTTAAGGACTTAACTCTTCATACTATTTCATATCCTTCATCTTGCCTAGCCTTTGTTCTCATATGAACCATAGAATAGATAATAGCTTTAACCATCAAGTTGTTTTACTTCAAACATACTATTTCCTAAATCTAGTAGTACTTGGGTTGTATTCAACTTCCCCCTCCTTCCTTCCTTCCAATTGACTCTCCCTCTTCATGTCAATAATATCAACACCAAAAAATTGAAGGCAGCAATGCAGTGTTGGAAATGGTTCAAATTATAACCAAAAAGGTGGAAATTGTGTCACCGTCATTGTAAACTACACAGACCAATGTAGGATTTAATATTTTTTTTCTATCAACTGTCTACTTTAAAATGTTTTAGACAACTGAGAACCATGAAATCTTACTATATACGTGACTGTTTAAAACTTTAACTGCAAGTAAAATACCTAAATGCTTGGAGACAGCATAGAATTTACCCCAGAACGTGATGCAGCACCATGCAAAATTTGAACCAAAATGTTTGATGAATATGCAAATTTCAGCAATGAGGTTTTTATTGATGAAAAGCTGAAAACATAAACCTATAATTTAAATGTTGGAAGAGCCATAAGTCCGGAAATTGTATAAATGAAACTATTAGAATTTAATATAGTACATTAGGCTAGGGACAAAGAAATCATACTCCAATATGCTGAATGTTTGTTTTATGATCCTTTTCACTCTAGGCTGTATTAAACACTGTTAATTTAAATTAATTTGGTGCTGAATTCTTCTGTTTTCAATATTCAACTTCGTATAGGGCAAGGAACCCCGTTTATCATGTAGTCTTATCTAATTGGTGAGCTATGAGAATGGCATCAGAACATCATCTATTATGAATCATCGATCCTAACCCAACCACATAAGAAACATAGTTGTAACGAGATTAAACAGAACAGTAGAGCAACATAAGCTACCTTATAAACAGCGGGATGCACAGGGCCAAGGTGGAAAAACTTTGCCTCAAGATCTGGTAGCTGACTCCCATGTTCATACTGTGGCAAATGCCTGAATAGTTCAACTCTGTTCTTAACTTCAGTTTGTTTTACCACAGCACGTCTTTTGGCTTTCTCCACTCTGCTTTTATCATCATATTGCATCCGCGGTTGAGGAACATCTTTCTTTCTATCTTTTTCTTGTGAACGATCAACCCCTTTCTTCTCAGAGGCTGCAACTGAAGCATTATCAACTTTTTGTGGGGGCTTTGCAGCTTTAGCTGGTTTTACATTCACTGAAGCCAGAGTTCCAGATGCCTTATTTCCTTCAGCTAAAAACACATTATATAAAGGCACAAACTAATGAGCAGCGTTAGTCACAATGAATACATTAAAAAAGAACAAATGTGAAATCTCATCATAAGTTCCCAATTGAGGCTTCCAGAAAAAATGTCTCAGCTTATGAATTGGGTTTGAAGAAACTAGATCCAATGACCAAAATTAAAAAAAAATTAAAAAAAAAGTGCAACATTTCAACAGGAAATGTAAAATAGACAGCCAAACTAACAACTACAACTTTTAATTCACTTTCTGAGTTTGTAGAGAAACTTCACATTTTCACATGCTCTAGCTGAAAGTTTGCTTACGCCTAAAATAAACAAGATCAACATTGCATAATCTCAATCAAAAAAGGGCAAGCTAACTACCAATACACACCTTTTGCAGCAGCCTTAGCAGCTCGTTGAGCTTCTTGAAGAGCTCGTCTTTCAGCTTTTGACGTCTTTTCTTTCTTCGGTTTAGTATTCAGAGCTTGGTCTTTCACTTCCATGGCTGATCCTCCTGCTTTGTCTGCTCTCTCTCTTTCTAAAGGAGATTAAGGAGAAAATGCTTAAATACCGAATAATAACATCATATTGTCAAAAATTCCTTTTAAAAGACATCCAAGGATGAAAATGAAAGATGACAAGAACCAGAGAGAGTATGTTACGATGACACCTACCATTGACAACAAGCAAGTCGGACTGATACAACAATTATTCTTCATATGTTCTGACTGGACAATGTAGCAGATGGCAAAAAACACAAGCAACTCTCTTTTTAATAAACATCTATCTTTTCTGGTAAATATCAGAGCCCAAAGTACCAAAAATCAGAAAACTAAGATTTAAAGGGCATAAAATTAGGTGGATTTTTGTGAGTTTTTCTCAACATAATTTGAGTCACTTAAAAGTGTTGGCTACTTCTGGAAGTAACCGCAGGGTATACTCAGCATCAGGTACTACTCTAGCTTTAGTCAACATCAAGTACTTCATTCCAACATTCTACTCTCTTTTTTCATTTGGACATGAATTGAATCAAATTTCATCACAAAAGTAATAACTAGTTTTGTTTGTGAAACGTTTTAGATTTAGATAGCAACAAATAGGCATCTATCACGAAGCCAAAGTCTTGTTATTCAGTGATATTGAATCACACTTGTATTGAAACTTAGTTTGTAGTTTTTCTTCTTCTTTTTATCAAGTTGACTTTAATTAGGAAAAGATGAAAATATTTAAGGAACTATTCAGGCCAAGATATACCACAATCAATGTTTCAACCAGAGAAGCTAAAACGTGGTTGTGTGCTAGTTGACCCCCTAGTTAGTTATAGGAATAATTAGTTAGTGAGTTGCAGCTTGGGATAATCAGAGAAATAAAACATGTTGCTTATATATAAGAAAATGGGTTGAGAGGGAGATACATCTGGTCATTTGTGAATAGATTAGACCCTTAAAGATCGGGAAGAGTCTTGGTCTGCTGAATGACATCCAGTGAAATCATTCATTTTGTATCTTCTACCCTGGCCTAAGACTGCAGAGTCCATTGTTGGACGCAAGTTAGAAAAACGCTTAGACTATTTAAAAATCACCAATAGAAAATCATTGTTTTCTTTCCTTTACGGTACGAACCTGTTCTATCATTTTGTTAGCATGAATAACAGAAGATAGTCCTAGCCACAACTGCAAATCTCTGATTTTTTTCTGGTGCTGGGTAATATACAGCCCCTCGAATTTTAAGCAGCCACACAAATTTCAAGCAACTACAAACATACTAATGACAAAATGTAACCAATTTGCGAGAAGTAAATAACAATAACAAAGAATTTACTTGCACTACTTTTGAATTCAATATTAATGCATGCAAATGATCTTAAGAATAAAACAAGACATTCAGCAGCTTCACTTTTGGGAATACAATACGCAAGCCGAAAGCGTGTAGTGTAGAAGGGCCTATCTGATAAAGAGCAAGCAACACTATACTGTAAAACGTTCTCGCTACTGATATGCACGGTAGAGTTGACTTGCAGTCAATAAGCTGTCAAAAGTTAAATCTAGACCTCAAGGAAGCTGAAAGAGCAACGACACAAGCCTTCATTCCATTCAATTCCACGCAACCGTAAACATTCATAACTTCCAATTCCAATGTGCTGACACAAAACTTGATCAATGCTATTATATATAATATATTGAATTGCAATTTCATTTTACTTTCACAAAAAATTTCAAGCTCAAAGCATATTGATTCGCCGATTCAAATAACTGAACAAAGAAAAAATAGCAAAACCTCACCGCCAATTGCACGGGAATCAGCATTCACCACCGCAACGGTGGCTAATTCGCTTGCCAAAACGCTACTTGCCTTCGTCGCCGTCAAGTCAACCCCTCCGCGAGGAGACGAAGATGCCACCTTACCGCCGTCGAAGAAGTCTCCGTCGTCGACAACCATCCTGCTCGTGTAAGAGGACGGCGCCGGAGACATCGGAGCGGGAAAGAACTCCGACGAGCTAGAATAGCTCTCGGCAGGGACGGATTCCTCGACGGATGGAGAAGTCGGCGCGGGACGCGCGTGGAGGCTGAGATTCTCCGACGAATGGCGCGGCGGTGGGATCATGACCGGCGAGAGGGAGTTGGCTGCGGGAGAGACGTCAAGTGAGATCAGGTGTGGTGGACCCGATAGAGAGCGGTCGGGCGGGGCGAAGAACCCGACTCTGCGGACCTTAGGATCAATAACGGCGCGTGGAGCTCTACGCGCATCCATGACCAAAATAGTGGATAGGTTAGGTTTTGTTTGGGTCTAGTAACTTTCGGAGAGTATCATGTTTGGGTGGCAAGGAAAGTAAACAAACAGGGAAGAGTTTCTTTTGTTTTCTTCTCTCTTCTTTGGAAAAATTCAGTTAACAGATTTGAGCTTGGAATTGAAGTTGAAGCAGCCAAGACAATAATGAAAACAACTACAAATAAAATAAAATAAAGGAAATTGTTTGTTTATTAGCACTAAACGTGTATTTAATTCATATGTTTTCTTGCCAATTGTACAAGTTTTAATATTTTTCTGTCTATAGTTGTCATGCTTTAACTTTATAAAACATGTGGGTTTACTTTCTTAATTTTAAGTTAACATATGATTAAATTTAAAATATTTACTGGAATATTAACGTTGTTTTGTGTTTTACGATACATAAATTTTGACATTTCAAAATATATTAATATTTTCCTGAATACGTCAAAATTAATACATTTTAAGAGGTATTACAAAAATTCGCATAAAATTTGAAATCAACTTCGGTGATTTTAAGGTTTGGGCATCAAATTTACTAATATTCAAATACAAAAACACTTTTTATATTTGATAAAAATGTGAAAATAAAAAAATATTTTTTACTATTGCTAATTTAATGTTTCATTCTTATTTAATCTAAATAAATAAATAACTAAAAAATATATATTTATTAATGGTATTAGTTGTTTCTAACTTAATGTTTCATTCTTATTCAATCTGAATAAATAAAAGAACAAAAATAAACAAAATATATTTATTTAGATGTTTGTTTTACATTTAATTTTTTAATTTGATTAAATGGTATTTTAGTTTGTTTAAAATTCATAATATTAATATCTTGATTCTATTGATTACTTGTACAAAGTCATAAAAAATATCTTAAAACAATTAATTAGTTTGAATTTTCAATGGATTACTTGTCTTGAGGTGAAATTCTGGGAAAATATTAAATTAACAATTGATAAATTTGTTTTTGTTAAAATTAATATCATCAAATCCATTGTCGTCCAGCGGTTAGGATATCTGGCTTTCACCCAGGAGACCCGGGTTCGATTCCCGGCAATGGAAATTTTCTGTTTATATTTACTTTTCAAGTAGTGACTTTTATTTTTTTTCCTTTTCACATTTTAAATCAACTTTTTTTCTAAAAGCAGACTTCAACTATTAGTATTATGATTTTTTAAATGTTTATAATCGTTACTTTTTACTTTGTTTTTACTCGTTATATTTTCTTCAAATAATGAGTTTTAATTTTTTTCCTTTTAACATTTTAAATCAACTTTTTTTTAAAAGCATGCTTCAACTATTAGTATTATAACAATTTTTAATGTTTGTACTAGTAAGTTTTTGCTTTATTTATACATATTATAACTCTTTTGTTCAGGGAGTGAGTTTTCTTTTTTCTTTTTCACATTTAAATCAACTTTTTTTAAAAATTATGCTTCAACTATTAGTATTATAATTTTTTAAATGTTTATAATCGTTACTTTTTACTTTCTTTTTACTCGTTATATTTTCTTCAAGCAATGAGTTTTATATTTTTTTCACATTTTAAATCAACTTATTTTTAGAAACATGGTTCAAAATTGAAAAGAGGGTTGTTTCAGAAAGATAATGTTAAAACTGAGAGTTATACATTAAAGTAAACTGTTTTTCATGACAAAAATATATTTTAATTCATGACAATCAGATGAATTATTCAGTTTATATATATATATATATATATAACTGTGTAAATTGTGATGGTGAAGTGTTTGCTGACAAAGTAGAATCTCAGTCATGATTGTAACGAAGGTCTAATGGCTTTGCATTATTTTGCTAATTTGATTTTGGCTGCGCTAATAATTAATTAATGTTAAAAGATATTTTCATGATTGGCCTACATAAAGCTAGGGTTAATGTTTCTAAATTTAAAATTTATGCAAAGGGTTGGTCAAAGTCAAAGAAAGTCACAGTAAATAATTGCTGTTAATTAATGAACAAAGTGCATTGACATTGAATAAAGGATTTGCACTTACGTCATCAACCATTGTATCAATTACCCTATTTAATATTATATCATTATAGTACCTTTTTTCCCCACTTCTCTCAAGTTATATTTTTGATAATTGTATTGACAAACCCAGTGCATAATAAGATAAGATCTTGCACTGCAAATTTAAAATACTATACAATTTTTTGGATGAGGTGAATCTAAAGTTTCTTTTATAAGTACTTTCGGTAGGTGGAGAATTTTTCTACTAATAAATGTGACATCACCTCTTAACTTTATATTTGGGGGAGAAATTTCAACCATTTTAAAAAATTAAAATATTTAATAATTAAATTAGTCGTAATTGAATTTCTTTTATTTGTTAAATAATTAATTTAGATAATAATTAAAATATTTTACATTTTTTTATAAAACAATTTAATTTTTATTTGACATCGAAATCAACAATACTTTAAAATCTAGTTTAACTCAACTTGACCTGAGCTAGTTCGACCTAGGTTGACTCAAATTATTTGACCTCTATACAATTTGAATCAATTCTATCTCAACCTATTTTACTCGATTTGGCCTGAGTTGATTTTACTCAACCTTCAACTATAGTAGATTGGTTTAAACTTTATGTTTAGCCAACTCAACTTAACTTTAAGCCCGGGACAACCTAGCTCGACTTTCGTTAAGGTCAACTTAGTTCAGAACCATCCTGTCAAGACCTTTAGTCCGGTCCAACACGACTTGAACTTCAGCCCAGGTCGGCTCGACTCGAACTTTAGCTCGGACCGACTCGACTCAACCTTTACCTCGAACCAATTTGGCTCGACCTATGACATGAGCAATTAGGCTCAACCTTAGATTTGCAATGACTTGGTTCAAATTCATCTCGTCTTAACTTTCAGCTATGGCCAACTTGGCTTGACATTTGGCCAAGGCCAATCCAACTTCATTTTCGAGCCAAGTCGACTCGGCTGAGAGTCATCTCATCTTAACCTTTGGCCAGGGTCGACTTGGCTCGTCTTTCAGCTTGAGTCGACTTGACCTTCGATTGAGGTTGACTTAGCTAGATCTTTTGTTTGAGTCGACTTGCTACACCATTGATCAGGACCAGCTTAGCTCCACCTTTGATCTGAGCCGACTCGACTCAACCTTTGGCTTGAGCCGGCTCAGCTCTAACTTCAACGCTGGCCAACTGGCTTGACCTTCTACCGAGGCTGGCTCAACTAAACCTTCAATTTGACCCGGCTCAGCTTGACTTTCGGTCCGGACTGGCTCATCTCGATCTTCAGTCCAAGTCAACTCTACATGATCTTCGGCTTAGGCGATCTCAACTTGACCTTTGGCCCGAGTCATCTTGACCTTTGACTTGTCTCAAGTCGAATTTTTGAACATGTGGACTTTTTTATCCTAAGTAATAAACAATTTCACAACTTTGGAAATTTTCAATTTCCTTTTGTTTTTAGTGAATTTCAAATTTTACTATTTTAGTTATTTGAAATATTTTTATAAAATTCATCAATTTCAATTTTCTTCTAATTTCTTCGTCCAAACATATCATTTTATTTGGAGTAATTTCAAATTCTCCAAATAAATTAATTATTATCTTAAAATTTATATTATAAAACAATGATTTCTTAGTTTTTTTTTTTTTTAATTTCCTAGCTTCATTTTTCGACCATTTCTAAATTTGGAGCATGTTTTTTGACCGCTAAAATTTTATATTTCAGTTTTCTAAAAACTCTATAAAATAAATTGTGTTTTGGGTGATAACTTAAATTTGTATAAAAAAATATTCGTGAACATGGAAAATTTGCAGTTTATTATTATTTTTTAACAATTTTTTTTAGCTTGCATGCCTTCGTTTTTTTATGCGAAAGTTGATTTCTTTAACATTTAAACAAAATTAATAATCTAAATATCACTTTTCTTTTAATTCATTTAAAGCATACGCCAGTTTGATTATAGTTAATTATATAATAATATTGATAATAATAATCTTATATATATATATATATATATATATATATATATATATATATATATATATATATGATTCATTAAAAAACGTAATTTTAAATACTTGCCACTTATTAAACCTAATTAAAAGGTCATAGGAGGTTCCTAATCCTATTCTTGATCACCAGTATGATAGTTGTTATGGTCTAACGTCTGGTTTAAATGTTATTTTTGTTTAGTAGCTCATGATTTGGTTTATATTATCGAGTTTTTACTTTATTTTATCATGACGTGCTCTGTATGTCACTTTTAATTAAAAATGGTCTCAAACATTAGTCAGTCTGTGTTATTATTAACAAAAGTTGTTTTAATATATTTTTCTAAATTAGGGATGATAGAGTAGATCATAGTTTGTGGCTCGATTTTACGGACCCTAAAATGAGAGATTGGTTAAAATATCCAACACTTTTTAATTGATTAAATATATCGATATAAAATAAATTAAAAAATAAAATATAGGTAATGAGTCAATGCAAGTTACCAACCCATATGATAGGTGGAGAACATTATAAATTTTTTGTATAACAAAAGAAATTGAATTAAATTGATTTATTTTTAATTCAATGTTTAGTGGATTTGATTCACTATTAACACCCCTACTCGATTTTAAAAGAGATATTCAAACGGGTAATGATAAATATGCACCTTCATTTTATATATAATAATAATAAATACTTGTTTTTTCTTACTATATTTTTCTTCTTCTAACATAATATATCTTATAAATCTATTACTTTCACTATCTCTCTACGTACGTAAGGTGTTCATCATTATTTTTTGTATGTATACATGAATCATTTTCCTATACACAATAACGTTAAAAGGGTAAAATTAAAAATTCTCATATTACATGAGAATATGAGAATTTTTTTGTAAATTTATTAAAAAAATTGTAAGAAAATATTTTTTCTTATTATTTTTTCTAAAAATTTTAATTAATAGGTAATTCTTTCGTGGATAATTATTTTCTACAAAATTATAAAATTCGTAAGTATTTTCTGCAAAATTTGTTGCGAAAAGTGTTTTATATAAAATATTTTACAAAAGAATTGGCAACAATTTCCTTCAATTTTTTTTCATAATAAAATTTATAAGTATTTCTTAAAAAAAAGATTTCAAAATAAAATGAACAAGAAATATGAATTTTTTTAGTAGTAAAACATAATACACCGATTGTAAAAAGAGGCATCACCCACCCGGGGAATGCAAAATTACCCTAGTCTCATTAAATATTATAGATAATAATGGTTAAACTTTAAACAGACAATTTTCCTTTCAAAATAATTAACATTAATTTTCTAAAATCAGATGTTTAACTATTAATCTAACTATACACATGAATGATTATGAAACCCTAAAAGAAAAAGGAGTGAGAATAAGTCCGTACTAGTTAGAGTGTTGAAAAGAAGTTGTGTAGGTAAAAGTGGTTAGGTAAAAGAGTGATAACTAAGGTGAGGTGAGGTATATAGTATAGCTAGCTAGTCTTCACATTCTCCTAATATTTCACATGAGAGCAGAAAAATAGCTGAAGAAAGGGATGGGTCATCAACTACGTCTACCTTACACAAATCAATGACACACTGCTGCATATACATTATGCAAACGTACCAATTTCGAAATTTCTCAAGGATCCACTTAGTCAGAACAATCTTACAAAATCATTTTCTCAAATATAATATCATTGCCTTTGCCTCTGTGTGCGCTCATCATATCAGCTTTTTTTTTCATATTTTATTTGCTGCTACATACGGCCCAGAGAGAAAGAGAGACGTACAGGTTCAGCACCAGAGGTATCTGCATGCCATGCACTCAACATCATTATCAATCATCATATCTATATACAAACATTTTTATATCTAGGAACCAAAGAATTGCATAAATCATTTAAATTATGTTTCATTACCTTCATCAAGGGTAACTTTCTTTTCCATGTGGTGTTTTATTTATATTTTTAGGCCAGAATTCATCTGATCTATGTAAATTTCATATAAAAAAATTAGTTTTATAAGATTGGGTTAGATTTAAATTTCACTTCTTAAAATGATATTAAAGTCTGTTTTATTAAAATTTGTTGTTTGTTGAGTTTACTATTTTATCTACTATCAGACTCAATCAGACTATTATCATACCATCTTAATATCCAGTCTCATGTTATACTTCTATTGGGCTGATGAAAATAACATGTCTTGAAAAGTTTCACCTCGTCTAGGACAATCAAGATAGGGTGTTAGTGACTATATAATGAGCTATAAGTTCATGATGTTTCTTGTCCCAAGTCAAAGACACTTCAAACTTGTATTTGATTCTTCTTATTTTTTATACTCTTGTAATAAGAACGCGTGAGAGTTGGATTAAATTATTGTTTTGAAGAGTATAAATATACTCAAAGTCAAAGAACATGGGTATGTTATCTATATATTTCCTTGTATTTATTTTATTTCTTTATTAACAAAGTAATTTTCGAGAAATGTTTTCCAACAATTTGATATGAAAAGATGTGTAAAAGTTTTACATCGACTAATAATAAAATCAGTTTACACTGCAACCATTCTTAGAAACTTGCCATTCTTAGAAACTCGTTCCATGATATTGAATTATAAGCTTCAATTTAAGCTCTTAAGTTGTAAAACCTAAATATTTGTTATGAGTTGAGACGGTGAATAAATAGTGGTCAAAAACCACTTACTACTTTCTCCATTAGCACTCAGTTTCCCTATATTTGGTATAGGGTGGCAGAACCTAAGCATGGTTTTTAGGTAGCATGCAGAAGAAAAATTACCAAAACATGCAGTAATCGAACACTTCTGCAAAGAGTATGTAACCTAATCTCAGGTGCTATATACCTGTTTTTGTGTTAGTGCCTTAATAACATCTCTCTCTCTATCTTTCACTCTCTCGAGGTTATTGCCACTCTGCTTTTCAACAGTGTTCTTTCCAGGAGTTTCTTCTCTGTGAGGTTGTTTACGTACACTACCAGCAGCTGCTTCTGTTCAACAAGTTCTTCTTGTACGCAAGTACGTTTATTTTTCTTCTTTCTCACTTATTTCGTTTTTCTTTGATATATAGAATCTACGTGCTTATGTTTCAATATATGCGTGTTGTTGTTCCAGAACTCTTCAGCTTCTTTATTCCTTATTCTGTTTTATGTGAGCCTGTGAAATCTTAAGAGTTGAAGCTATATATGGTTTTTTCATTGTTTACTTCACCTCATTTTTATCTTCAGTTCAGTTTTTTGTTTTTAATGTATGACGTGTTACAATCGATGAAGTTAAAAACATGTTTCAGTGTGTGGTTTTTACTGAATGAATCAAAATTATACTGAAGATTATTATTATTATTATCATCCATCTCACCCCTTTCTGTGCCGGTCTTCACTATTTATTTATTGATTTCATTATTTGAAAGCTTGAAATCCTTTTGTACAAAAAGAAGAAAACACTTTCACAATGAAATCGGCAAGATGATTGTCTGTTGAAAAAATGTACTCTTATTTTAGGTTTTTAAACCAATAAAAAAATATTAAAAACACTTGATCATAAAAGCTAATTAAACATAACCTTTGACCCCTAATTAATAACTTTTAACATAAAAATATGCTCAAATTTTGATAAAACTATTATAAACGATAATACTTGATCATTTTTTACTTAACTATTAAAATTATTGATTAAATTTGAAAAAAAAAACCCGGAGGTGTATATACGTTTTTATATTTAATTTATAAAAATATATATATATATATATATATATATATATATATATATATATATTATGTGACTATACTAATTTCAATTTTAATTATTTACATAAATTTGTGAATCACTAAACTTAATTTTTAATTAAAATAATGATATGTCAAAATCTGTATAGTACATTATTTTCAATGTTTAAACTTTCATTTACAATATATCTGTATTTCTTATTAAAAATGACAAATAACTTTATCTTTCCAACTTCATTATTATTCAATCTCAAATAAAAATATTGATGAGAAGAAAACAACTGATATTGTTTTTAATATCAATTTTTATATCAATAATAACACACATATCAACTTTCTTTTTCTCTCTTCTGCATGTGAGATCAGAGTATCCAAGAATAAATTTTCTTGTAATTTATTACTGCACACAGACTGTTATGTATGTTGAATATGTTGGAGTTATCATATGTTTTTGTCTTTCTTTTGGTCACAAGCTAATCTGCAAATTTTCTCTTACAACTTTTCAGCTTAAGTATTGACTTTTTTACGATAAAATAGAAGGAGGAGACAATGTGGAAGCGAGCCATGTATAAAGCTCACTCTGTCATCTGTAAGCAATCATTATCTTTTCTTCTTTTACTTAAATTAACTTTCATTTTCATTCTCATCTAACTTTCTTCTTCAAAAGTTACCTTAGTAAAATCCCTTGTATGAATAACAACGAAATTAAAAAGAAAAAAATGATGATAATCTATTAAATATAAAGTTATATCAAACACATGGACAAGCAAAATTAGTCTTTGGAACAGTTTAATTTTCTCTTATTGATGGTTGATTTGTAGCAGTTGAAATTTTACCTTTTATTTTTGCTGTTTACGTTGTCTCTCTTCTGAAATATGTGTGATTTTATATTGTAAAAGTACAATGGAACTGCACATTTTGTATGGATCATGATGGTTAGGTAGGGTGCAATAGAAATCTAATGACCTAAACGTACGAATATATATATATATATATATATATATATATATATATATATTTATATATATATATATATATATATATATATATATATATATATATATATATATATATAGCATAGTACTTTTATCTTAAATATTTTGTTGGGATGATTTAGGTGACAATCAGATCTTCCATCCTTACCTTTCTCTACCTAACTTCCCTTCTACAATGCTATTTTCTGATTCATTAATATAGGTAAAAGCTTAGAACATTAAAAAAAAAAAATTCATTATGAAACGTTTTGATTAGTCAAAATTATAAATTAATGTTTTCATAATTTTAATATGTGGGGTAAAATTAGAAAAACAATAACAGATATGTTTTGTTTCTTATAGTAGGTATAGAGACAAATCTCATGAGTTGAGAGAGAGCAAGTTTTGAATAATTTACACGTACATATATTATACAAAGAGATGAGTATATAGCAAGTACTCTAATTTTGATTAATGATTTATTTTTTTTGATAAAAAAATAATTCTAAAATGATATTTAATTAGTCTCATACATATTGTAGGTGCTACTTTCCAATCCTATTTGAATTTTTTTTTTGATGATATCTAATGCATTTAATGGAATAAAAATTAGTAAAATAGAACTTTTAAATATAATTGAAAAACAGAACCTACAGGGCTTTGGTACCATATGCAAATTTCCCCTGCTTAATTCACTTCTTTGGTACATAACAATATTTAGTAGTACTTAAAAAGAGGTCGTATAAGAGAGAATATCAAATTTGGATTTTCTATTTAATTTTTGTGTTATTCCTATGTAGTGTTTTCAAAATACATTAAAGGACATTGATTTTGGTAATTTAAAATATATTAAAAATATTTTTAAAGTACCGATATTAGTTCATTTTGATTAATCTATTCCATATAATTAACTTATAACTAATATTTTTGTCCTTTAAGTTGCAAATTCAAAGAATTGCATTTAGATTTAGAAGCTATCTTAACAAGAGTGGAAAACTAAAAGGAACTAGGCAAGTATGCGTCCCAATTTTTAAACTGCATTTTTACTGAAGTCATGTCAGTTTTGTATGACTTTAGTTTTTGCCGAAACTTATTTCAGTTCTTGCTGAAACTTTAGTCGAATACTAAGTGTTGAGTCCAATTATAAACCTTCATATTTTGTCTTGGATTTCAACGAAACTTCAGATGCAGTTTTGAATTGTACTGGCCTAAAATTCTGGGTTACGAACATTGACTATTATGTATCTATTGACACACGAGTTCGACCTATGCAGAAAGTTTTACACTAGATTCTATTCTAGCTATAGCTAGTGAAAGTTCTATGGCTTTAGGGTTGTCTAAAAGATTTTACAAGACCTTTTTTGTTGGCTATCCAGAGAACATGTTGACATGACTCTTGGAAACTTTTTTCTCTAACAATTTTCTTGCAGAAACCAACCACTTCATAGATACATCATCCAGAGTCTGTGTTCTTAGTCTGATATGAGAATATAAATAAAAAAACAAAATAATTGCAGAATACCTCTGTATGAGGCTACAAATTTTGAATCATGAATCCCTTTGAATGGTGTCTCTTAGCTTATTGGACAACCTATTTAAATAGATTTCCTAGAAACATTAAGAAATTTCTCCATCAAACACAAACATATACTAAATTCTTGGAAATCTTGGTGGGTGAGTAGTTTAATGTTAAACTACTCAAATAGGGAAATAACAGGTCAAATAGGTTATACTTGCTTCAGACTTCACCCAAAGACTTATAAATTATGCAACTTCTTGTATCAATTCCACAACTTAGCAGTGAATGAAAAGTTCACATTGGAGAGTTCTTTCTTGAATATGATTCAGATTCAATAATCAGATGCTTATAACGTATATAATTTCTTTTTGTATAAGAAAATTATAAGAAGAACCAGTTTCTGCAAGTAGGTAGAAAATCAGAGTTATATAAAAAGTATTGTGTCTGAACTGTCAGACTTTAAGTTTGTCTTTGTAACATTAAATACAAATGCTTCTGCTAAGTGATCACATTTATTTTGTCCAACGCTAGATATCGATCCATAAAAGTTTGAATTTTCTTAAAAAGTTCTGACAAAGTCATTGTTAAGTCTTGAGTGCATGACTACAAAGGGCTAAACTGATTATTATTTAGTTATAATACAAAGTCTGTAGCTGACAAAATATATCACAGTGGATCATAAATTCAGTTCAGTCTGTGATATACAATAACTACGTACATAATGCAGCCAATAGTCTTACAGAAAGTTCCTTGAACATTTATATGATCATCATTTACCCCTGATCTTTGTGGTCATCAAGTACATATTGTTCTTTTCTCTCACAATAGATATCTTAGAATTCTAATAAAAATAACTACAATTATCTATGGATTCAGTAAAACAGTATAAAACTCTTCTTAATTTTTAGTGGAAGAATGTCAATAGAGTGAAGATTTATAGATTGCATGGGTTCACGGTGATTCACCAATGTAAGACATTGATGGAAATATAATATTTAATAGAAATAAATACTTTATCGTGCTAAAAATATTAGAATCACTTAACTCTTTTTTTAAGCCATTGAAAATACTTGTTAGAAGTGTATTAAATGATTAAAATGCTTATGATACTTGAAGTAATGACATTAGGGATTATAAACTTTGTCCTATAAACCTTACTTTTGCAATGCAATTATGCATAAATTGAGGCATTCCAATTTCTCCTGTACATATATCTATTCCTTTTGTTGATAAAAAAAATGTTTATTAGCAAAGCATAACAATTATATTAGGATCTAACTTCTTTATTAATTTTATTTGTATGCATTTCCCAAATCATATTATCCCAATTCCTTCAGATATATATTATACAAAGAAAATCATAATGACAAATAAATAAAGAATTATCATGTATGTTTTGTTTGAAGCTAATGGAACAATGTGTGTGTGAGAAGAGCAATAAATATATTATGCAAAATTAAAAAAAATGTGTATAAGTGAAGCTTACTAAGGCATCATACACTAACTAGAGTATACAAACAGGGAGAAACATTCCTCTATAGATTAATTTTATAAAGGTGAGTGAAGTTTCACTTTATAAAATAATAAAATTTGTTTTCATAAGATTTAGTCTTATCATGTCAATCCTTATTAAATTACTATAGGATCATCAACCATATTTAGTTCCAATCTCTTAATCTTCAATTCTTGACTTGTTGATAAGTTTTTCACAGTTGAGTGAAATCTAAATCTATTTTGCAAGGCTCAACTCCTAGTGATTAATTAGTCTAGGTTTGAAAATTATTGTGTGATTTCTTATATTCGACCAGTTGTTAAATTTTAAGGTGGACAATTTACCCTCTTCCATATGAGTTGAGTATATATATATTGATGATAAACTAATTATGTAAACATTGAAATATGCTAGCAACAAAGTTCTTTGTAAATAAAATTGACCCTTACACAATATCAGCCACGCTTAAAATACTGGTCAGAAATTATACACGCAGCATCCTTTTTTGCCAACTGTCACATGCCCTTTGTTAATCTAGAGCAAAAAAAAAATCAGTACATTTTGGAAAGGAAATATAGGACAACAAAAGTCACTGGTAGAAAACACAGAAAGATTCCTCCATGATCATGGAATTCCTTGCAAAACACTAGAGACAATCATCGGATAATACTGAAATTTAACATATTAGGTAGGATGAGGATTGGTGCACTCCTCCCAAGATTTTCCAAAAATTTGAAGCCCTAATAAAAATCAACACATAGGATTTTAAGTATCAGTTTTCGATGTCATTAGCGATTTCAAGAGGAAAGAAACAAATTCAGGTACTTGTTCATGGAAATGAAAAACTTACCTGCAGAAAGATTCATGCTGGCTATTGCACAAAAGGTGGAGCGTCCATTGGCAGCGTTATTAGCTTCCCAATTTGCCGACAAATTGGGGAAGGAGTGGTAGTCACTGTTGTTCACACTTGCTTCCTTAGGGATCACAGCGTTTTGGTGATGAATGGAAGACATCAGAGAGTGTTTCAACTTTCTCTTGATGACAATGGATTCCTCAATAACGTTGAAGTCGTCATCTCTTGGCACTCCTCCATCTAAATCTTGAGGATGAAGTTGAAGGGGTGACCTTAACTGGTTCAGGATTTGATGGTTTTCAGTTGCAGGGCACTTTTTCTTGGATTCTTGCACCTTCCCTTCCCCACCGCACAGTATCTTGCAACTAGTCCTTTCCCTTGCTCTTGCCCTTGCTTTTTCCCTTGATTCCTTCATCTTTGCTTTGACACAATAAGCAGGTTCTTTCAACTTCCCCTCTTCCAAGTCCACCCCTTGTTGCTGCTGGTGGATCACAGAAACCACTTCACCATCCGAAGATGAAGAGAATTCGAAGCTATCAGCACTGTGCTTGCTTCGAGTTAGCTCCTTAATTGCCTTCTTGGACTTGGTGAAGAGCCAGTCGAGGGTGTTGCTGGCTTTATCAAACCCTAACATGTCTTGAAGATCGAAGAACTTGCGTGCGATCTCAATGGAAAGCCTCACCCTCCGGTCCCTCAAGCCCTGAGAAGTGTGAATCTTGCTGTGCCTGTCTTTCTTGGCCGTTTTCCTCGCTGGTTTTTTGGTGATGCCATAAAGGGCACCACCGAGATCCTGGTTGAGCATTGCTGCAGCGGCACAATCTGCAACTGCCCAATTGGCCAGTGTTTCAGGCATTGGAGCATGATAGTTAGTTGGTATGAAGGTAACAGAAAGTGGATCATGGAGAAAGGTGGTGCTGGCGGAAGAATTTTCAGGGTGAAGGAAAGTGAAAGAAGGGTAAGGCGAAGCAGAAGAAGAAGATGAAGAAGGGAAACGAGGGTAAGAGCCCGAGGAGGTGTAATTAGAGGAAGGGAACATCTCACATAAACAGATTTTCCAATTTCCAACGGAAGAAGGAAAAAAAAACCCTAGACAGCTTCTGCAGAATATTGAGGACCACACCAAACGCAGAAGATGTTTCTTATCTATCTTCCTACTAAGGGTACACTTTTTTTAAGACAACATTGATGTTTTTGTGCATATGAAGCATTTGGTAGTGGATTAGGAGAAAAAAAGAAAGTGGTTTGATTTGAGAAAGTGAAGAAAGGTTTAGGCCAATGATGGAAGTGTGGTGTGGTTTTCAGAGTTTCCATTATAGTTGGAATAGAGCTTCATATTTATCAGGTGTGGTGGTGCAGGATCATGAAGAATGGTACCAAAGGGGTGGGGACTGTGGAGAAAGAAAGAAAGAAAGAGAGAGAGAGTGTAGTATGTATGAGTAGCATAACACAGAGGATAAGACACACATAATTGGTGGATTGTGTGCCTCATTATGTGGAAGCAATGTAAACAGAAGAAGGTCAAATCATTGAGCTTTTGAGCCCGTTAATATATGTGTTTTGTGTACGTTATATGGGTGTGATTCTCTGGCTTCGCGTGGAACCGTTGGATTTAGGGTTAAACTTCGGTGCCACACACTTTAAACAAATCAGGTTAAATGTGAAAATAGGTTTTACTCAGATAACCATGATTTTTCTTCATATATTTTATTAATCAAAGTTATGGCGATATTACTTTTTGAACCATTGACACTGTGACTTTTACATTATATTCATGAAACTTTTTGTATGTTTCTTTTATATACTCTTCTTTTTTTCTTATCTCCCTTTCTAAATTATAAACTGTCACTATATAGCATATTGTAAGCGATCAGAGTAAAACATTTATTCTATTTTTTTTCTTCCACTTTTGTTATACTTTTTTATTTTTTATCAAGTTTACTATTTTTATATTTAAGATGTGCTTAATGTGAAATAAACACTATATAGATTGGAAGTAATATGTTTTCAAAAGAAGTCATAATTAAATTGTATTCATGGATAGCTTAGAAGAATTCAACAACATAAAACAGCTTAACACAATATCTATAGTAGTATTTATTATGTGTGTTAACTTATAAAATTATGTCGAGTTTTTTTATTTTCCTTCTGCAAAATTAAAGTTGAGAGTTACCTTTTTCTGCAGAAGAAATTACACAGTAAGATTGGATTCACTTTTCCCAAGGGACATGAGGTTAAGGAGCTTTAAATATGGTGCAATTGTTCTTAATGTGGTTCAGATTTTATTTTACATTAAATTTTGAGTAAAGAGAAAATTCCTAAGGATAGGGATACCACAGTTTCTCGATCAATAATTTGAAAGTTTAGTTTTTTATTGAGATTTTCAAATTAGTAATTGATTGAATTACATAAAAACCAAAGTTCCATCACTTATAAAGTCATATATATATTTAAAAAATGTTAAAGTTATGTCCGTTTTAGTGAATCAGATTTTTTTTCTCTAAGAAATAAATTACGTTATGAATATAAATAAAACTTTACACTAATTAATAATTTTTTTAGTATAACAAATTTTAATTAGACTGGCAATGTTTATATTGATTAAAAAAAGTTACTTTTACATAAACTAATAACTCAATGACTAGTAACTTTTCTGGGTATATGTTTTTTTGGTTTACATGGTTTCATCATACTAATTGAATCAAAGTGTAAATAAATAAATCCCGGATTTTCATTTACAAGTCATTTAGATTGTATACTAGTATAAAGATACTTTTTTTTTATATTATCGTTTCTAATCATGCATTATAAAGCATTTTAATACCCGTTCAGTGAGTTTTAATTCGTTAATAAAAACAAGTAAAAATTTTCATATTAACAATAAAATTACGCAGATCATATCATATATAGTTGTCATATAAAACCTAACAATTCAATTATTAATATAAGTATACTAAAGAGTATACAAAATGCTTACACAGTATATAAAGACTTACTCAAACTTACATTCACTTTTATTTCTCATCAACACTGAAATCATTCAGTTGTCAGGTGTATATATAGAATTCAACATTATTTGATAAACCTCAGCTGTGTTTAACATGACGTTAGAATGTAATTAGTCGTTGCAGATGACATTAATTGTTTTCGATGCAGAAATTAAATGAATCAAACTGTAACACGGAGTTGGATCCTTGAGTTATAAATATAACTATGTACTCGATCCTTTGTGGTGATAGTAACATTAGTATCAAAGGTTTGTGCTCCATTGACTTGGTCTAATCGTATCAGCTACTGTCATTTTCAATATAGCTAGAAAGCTCTTTCAATGTCTGACACGCACCTTGGTTGCAGCACAGCAGGGTGGGGGTTACATCTTCCTTCTGATCTGCACTCGACACAAATCACCAATATATTTACTACTGAATGCAGTAGTCACAACAACAAATGAATCACTCATCATCATGCTTTTCTTTTTTACATGTTATATATTTCGATTTTCTCCTCCACCAAAGGGTTTGAGGTTTGACGCTATTTGCACCAAATAAGGTAAATGTTTGAAGGATTTGAGGTTGCGCTTCCAAGATAGGGACATAACTGTCTCTTGACCTCATTCTTTTCCCTCCCCTTTGTAGTAAACTAGTAATCGCTTTTCGGCATTCACTTCAGTGATTCACTCTTCACAGTTAAGGCCATGCAGGTATATATATATACCATCAATTTATACTTGCTTAAACGCTGCATGTTTTTCACCCACCACCTATCATTCACTTACTTCAAAATTCAATTTTCTTTTTCTAGAAAATACGTTTGTGTATATTCAACAAAAAATAAAAGAAAAATGATTGATATGGTGGTGAAAAAATAGAGCATTATATATAAAAATGTCTATTGCAACGCCACAAATCATTGTCAATGATTATGAAAGTGCCACTGATTTTTCAATACAATTTCAACATTTTTTAAGTCTAACATTAATTAGAGATATGCCTATAATCCTTCTTTTACAAACAAGTTTTCTAAATATGAATTAGGTTTAAAATCTACTTATAACATGATATCAGGATTATTGATTAGAATTTAACTTGATGAAATTTTTTGGACATATTATTTCACCTCCTATCAAACTGTTATTGGACCGTTTATTAATATCACAATCACAAAATATGCATACATCGACGTAAGGAAAGTGTGTTACACTTCGAGTTTGTGTCATTTTGATTTATGCATTAGGCCGAAAGAAACAAAATTGCGAAGAAGAAGAGTTTTTTTTCTCTACTTTTGTATTTATTCAATTCAAATATTTTTTATTTGTTTTTCTCAAATTTTCTAGTTCTAGCACAGAACGGCGGGATGAATAAAAATTGCTACTAGAAAAAATTCATAAAAGTGTTGGGTCCAGTGATAACAACTGAACGTAATACAAATTAGATGATTGCAAATTAGATTCGACACTTAATTAGTGAGATCTCTTTCTGGGGCCATTCACATTTTATATTTAATTTCACTGTCGGTAGAGTCACCGATTGGAACCCCTTCCAATTTTAGTCTATATATAATACGGAATAATGGATAAAAAAATATTTTTACGGACAAAAAATACATAATACCGAATAAATATATATTTCATATAATTAATTTTTTTTAAAATAATTATATTTATAGAATATATCATGGTTAATAGTTAAAGTAAATAAATATTTTAAATATATAAATGATGTATGTACTTTAGAGATTTGTTGTTTTGTTGACTTGGTTTAGTTTATTTTAATTGTTAACTTAGCTCTTCAAGTCTAAACACTGTTTTTTTAATGTTTTGGAAGTTTGGGTGTCATGTTTTTCGTGTATTGAAAGCTTGAATTTACATTGGATGAGAAATTTTATACTTTTTATAAAGTTTAAATATATCAAATTTAAGCTATTTTTGTTTTAAATTGTTTAATTTTTAAATATGTTATTTAGAGACAATTTTAATTTATTGAATTTTGATCTTTCGTTAGTCCTGTATTTGGATCTATATTGTTATATTTGTTTTTAACTCAACTCAGTTTATATTTTTTTTTTTTAAGTTTGATGCGGACTCTGTTAAATTAATATTAACGATAACGTATAAACATGCTTACATGTATAGTTAAGGGCAACATCACGAGCTCTAATTAATGTTAAGTGGAAATGTTTCAACTGAAGTTAAAAAGAATGTATCAATTGAAATTAAATAAAGTTGAAAGATAATATGAAAAAGAAATACATGAATTAATAATAAGAAGAAAAGATATGAAAATTTTCAAATTTTTGTTATTTCAAACGAAACTTAAAATTATGTAGTTTTAAATAATTAAATTATTTTTGTAAAATTTCAAAACTTTAATTTTCTAAATCAATATTTTCAATTGAAATATATTTTATTATAAACTATTTAATTTTTTTTAAATGATATCCGAACACAAACTCTCTTCTTTTTTTGTCTAAGAAACATATTGTTCGTAGCTTCTGTTGATAAAACTTTTGCTAGGTGTAAGCATATTTTCAAAGATAATTTTGAATTATCTTGATTTTTTTCAAAAACAATTTTACTTAAAAAAGAAAAGAAACTGATTTGAAATTAAGTGACACGCCTAAGTAATCGAAAATGACATTTGATAGAGATTCGTTTCCATAAATTGCTAGAGTACAAAAGTTAGTGGGGTTTGCTTTAATAATTATACCATATGAATCTAGGAATATAATCAAGATTTGGATATGGTTTTGAGATGGAATTAAACAATAATTAATTATTAATTAATACAAAATCAATAATTATGCTTGAATCCAAAAGTTATGCTAGGGATTACGGTCAAGGCATAAGAAAAAACATTTTTTTTTTCTTTATATAGCTACCATAGTGTTAACTCTTCAAAGTTGGATACATGTAAATTAAAACTTTTTACATGCATATAATGATTTTATCTTTTTATAAAGAACCTAGGAAGGAGAAAAAAAATGACATTTTTTTTCATTTCATCTTTTTACTATGTCAAGGCCGTGATATAATTACTTGCTGATTGGAAAAGTGTACACAATTAGATATATTGAATCATAAAACTTACATAAATATATATTTTAAATTAATGTTTTATAATGTTTATTACATATTATTAATTGAAATTTTTGATTTTATAATAAAAAAATAATGTGGAATCTTTTCTCTTAAGAGAAGTCTATTTCCCTAAGGTGGCCCTGCCTAATAGTATGCACATGTCATGGATCCATCCAAGGAGCCCAAGATAGCATAATTTCTCCTAATTTTTATTTTAAAAAGAATGTGTGTTTTTATAACTCAATTTTTAAAAAATCCAATTATCTCATTTTAAATCATGTTAAACGTTAATCAAACTCTTATATTCTTTTATTTTTATTATATTTTTATTTTTTAAATAAATCTATAACTATTATTTTAATAAATTATGTTTACATTCTTTGTATGTTTTAATAATAACAATTATTTCTCTTATTTTATTTAGTGGTATTCACTAAACCTAAAATATTATGAAAATTTAGAATAAAGTTTTAAATTATAAAACAGATAATTTTTTTCTAAAAATTATGAATATAATAAAATATAAGAATGGCTAATTAGTTTAAGATAAATAAAATGAGTGTGATGTATTAAAAATATAAAAGAAGTGTATGCTTGTTTAAAATTATAATAATTAAGAGTGTCATCTTATTAAAAAACCTAAAAGTTATATATTTTTATTTTAAAATTAGAATGTAGCATCATTAAACATTATATTTGTTTATTTTAAAAGTCATGTGTAAGTGTAACATATTACTAGTATTAAAAGGTTCGATGCATTAACACTAAATTGAACTTTAAGAAATCTACGGATACCTTACATATTTATTTCATTCAGTAATGCCATAAATGTCTTAAGTATCCAAAAGGAATGAGGAACCCAAGCTAAATGTATAAATTAAAACATGTTAATCATGCTTCCATGGATCTCTAGACAAATTAGTAGAATGTGTATATCAATCACAACCTTTTAGATTTTCTTTTCCCTTTTTTATTTTTGTTCGATTAGAGACAGATAGGAAAAAGAACAAAAGAATAATAAGAAAATATATTCATTAATATGATAACTGATAAAAAAAATATTAATTGATATGATAAGAAGAAAAAAATAAGTAAGATAGGAAAAACAAAAGAAAAAGAGAATACATAATAATAATAACCCTTTAATGTATAGAGTAAATTATTATTTGACACAATATACAATATAAACTGCTATAGTAAGAAAAGAAATATTTAAGGACTTTTGTTTGACAGATTTCTATATAACAAAACATTATAATTTTCTTTAGACTTTAATATTAATAAACTTAGTGTTTCCTGTTTTCTTTTCCTTTTGCACTTAATTGAGTAATGTTAATATGTTTGTACCTTTAACAATGGCATGGGTATTGAGGTAAGGAAGGGAACTTCTACTCTCCTTTAGTTATTGGCGTTGCTATAATCTTTTTTTCTCAATGTAATTGCCTGCTACAACGATTTAAATGAGGTACCACAATTATTTTAAAGTTATACTTAGAGTTATTATTTTCCTAACTTTTTATATTTTAATTTAAACATTCATATTTTAAGTAGGTTATTTGAGACAAATTACGCTATTTTTAGATTTGATATAAATATAAGAAACATAAAAAAAAAATTACATCAATTAATTACATTAAGTTTAAAATTATTTTTTTACTTTGGTCAAATATAGATCAGACAACATTTACATGGAAACAATTCAAAAATCATTATTTAAAATAGAAATAAGACATGATTATTTATTGTTGGTTATGTACTAATATTTATTTACCTTTAACATAGTCATTATAGTAAAGATGTTGTCTATTTATTTTAAGCAACGAGTTAGAAAATGTAGATAATAAACAACAATTACTAATAGTAGATAATTTAGATCATATTTTTAAAATTTTAGGTAATTTAGACCACATAGTTAAAAGTGTGGGTAGTTTGGACCATAAATTTAAAAATATGGATAATTTATTTTAAATATTTCATATTATCATTATATGTCTCAATAATAATTAAATTGTTGCATGGTGTATCAATTGACAAGTGAACTAAATCATAATTGAATCAAGATATTCGAACTCTTACGTTCTTAAATAAAAAGAGTTATATCCTAACTATTAACTTATTTCTTTAAGCAGTATTTTAAATTATTGTTTAAACTAATAAAATTGTCAAGTAAATTGTACATACATAAAAAATACTTTTTTCACTTTGATTAAGTTTTTTTAAGCAATATACAAATGAAAAAAAAAAAAGATAGATCTTTCATGTCAATTTAGAGGAAATTTACGTAAAAAAAAATAGTGTTTACATTAAAATAGCTTATCCATTTTCCTCATTAAAACAACTTGTAATTGAAAAAACAAACTCGTGGAGGTGGAGCAATATGCAAAACCAGATGACCAGAAAGGAGAATCACATCTTCGAGTTACAAACACATGGAACATTCTATAAACATGCAATAGTGATTCGCCGATTGAGAATTGCATAGTCCACTAGAAGGCAAAAGCAGAACATCCTCGCCAAATATTAAATCCTCAAAAGCCTATAAGTCAATAAAAACATTCCAAACATGATTTGTATCACTAAACACTAATAAAAAAATTAGTTAAAAAAATAAACATTGATTTACATATAAGTAGATAACAATAAACTTAAACTTTTCTAACACTTCACAATTTATAGAAGTAATTATGAATTGGATTTCCTCAACAAAAGAAAAACTGATAGTACCTATCAAATTTCAGAGTTTTTTTTTTTTTTCTTTCTTAAAGTTTTGAATACCTTTTCAACGTAAAACTGAAAAGCCAGCATCCTATAAAAGGTTGCAGATAGAATTACTACAAGTACTAGACTTACATTTCGGACCTCGCAGCATGATCGTTAGGCATGTTTCGAAAAATATTAGAATACCAAACACAAAGAATACGACAACGTATGTATGAATTTGACGTTGATAAGTACAGAGTTGAAGTTTGATGAGTGTTTTTAAGACATTAATAATTGTAAGAAGTTTGTCCCACTGTTGTTCTTTCTTGAGTGATCCATGGAGACATTGGTTGAAAGCGACCGGTACCTTTTGGTTCTGGCGAGCGAAACGACGAGAAGAAGTGGTAGACAGTGGTAACAGGAAAGAAAGAAAGAAAAAAATTGTTAACCTGTAGCTCAGAAAGTGCAGGGTTTTTGTGTGTTGCATGAGCATGATCATGTGGTTGAGCCTAAGATACTTGGTTTTTTGAGGGGTCCCATAATCAAACTTCTTCTGCTGATGATCTCTTTGTTACTACCATGCCCCCACCAGAAAACCCCTCAGACAAACCTTCATGTGCCGTGGAAAACCATTTCTCACGATTCGGCGACAGTGTGGTACGTTGCCACTTTTCGAGTAGTGTCAGGTTGTTGTTTCATCGCATTCATGCTAGCTGGCCACTTGCATAATTAATTATCACTTTAATTACCTTTTATGTTTCTCATCCTTTTCCTTTTTTTGTTTTTGCACTTCAAAAACCATTCATTCTTCTTCTATTTTCATCTTTACCATCAAAGATCCATTACCGTTTGAGAACGAATCCATCTAGACACAATTTCCACATATAACTCATGTTACTTTGTCTCAAACTATAATAAGCCTTTCATTATTGGAATCATATATCAATTATTAAATTTAGAGCTTATTATCATTGCATTTTATTTTTTAAATATTTTCTTCTTCTTTTTTACATGTTACTTTATTTTTAGTTTTAATCATTTGTATTAAATTGATTTAAAAGCATCAATTGATTTCAATGTAAAAACGATAAAAACTGGTAGATGGTAAATGAAAAGTTAAAAAAAAAAATGAATAGAACCGTTAAAAGGTGAAAGACTAGAATAAAGTACTAGTGTTTTTGGTTTTTTGGGAGTTTTAGAGAAAGAGTAGTGGACACAATATTATGAGAGAAAAAAGCATTTGTGGTTCATTTTATTTCTCCTAACATTACTAATATAATAGGGGTTTATTTCAAGTTGATTCCTTATTTTGACTATAGTATTTTTAAAATGTATTTAAATCATATTTTTAAGTAATTAAATGTTTCTTTGTAATTAAAACCTCAACTTTTTGGATGGAATTGAAAAGAAAATGAGTATTAAGATTTGAAATCACTCATGGTAGCAACTATTGCGTACATATAACAAGCTTTTTTTTTTTATTGAAAATCATCACAATTTAGAGATCCATAACTTACACAAAAAATGCAGCTAATACCAACAAGAACAAAAATCTAAACGGAAAAAAAAAATGCAACAGTAAATGAGAAAAAGGAAAAGACAACAACTTTAGAAATCTATTATTGTGTTCACTTGAGAATGAAGAACAAGACAACAAAAAGTTATGAAAATTTAACGTTTCAAGTGAAATATAATCTGTTCCATATTTGTTGTGGTGAAATTGCATTAATGAAACACCATTTTAGAAGAAATTTAGTATTGGCTGTTGGTACAAAGTGTTCTGATAGGGAAAGATTTATCAAACTCTCGAAAAACAAAGAAATAGAAAAAATTGTAACTATTTAAAAGTACTACACATTAAGATGGTATAAAGGAAGGAGCACTGAACTAATAAAGGAATGGAAGGGACATCTAAAGTTGTGAAACAAAAACTATGGATGAATGAAAAGTTATGAATGTGCACTTCAACAGATTCATAATTACATATACGCATAAATGTTATATAAGGTAAGGTTTCCACCACTTATATAATATGAATTAGACTTATTTTAGCTTATATAAGATTTTGGATCCACCCCATCACACCGAGACATATACATATTAAATGTAAGAGTAGATATTAATGAATGATTCGATAACAATTTAATAGCGGTGAAATAACTAGAGGTAACAATATGGACTTGGTCCATCAAGCCGGCCCACAGACTCGTCAAAAAAATACAAGGCAGGACAAGACATTGAGGTCGTTGACCCGTAAAAGTCCGCAACTCGCACGAACTGGCCCGCAGCCCGCAAAAAAAAAACTTGGTGAATATGAATAATACACCACGTCGTGTATGTTAAAGTACGAAAAAGAATATGATGAAAATATTGAATTATCAAATTATTATCCAATCTCCTAAAGTCTTCACTTAATTTTGTGAACTTGTTAAAGTTTCCAAATTTGTTGAACATTGAAAATTTTATCATAAGAATTGAAAAAAAAAAAATAGGCAGGCTAGTCTACAGGGCGACGAGACCGCACTTATGCAGGACGAGTCAAGTGTAAATCGTGCTGGCCCACATTATCGCCCCTAGGAATAATAAATCCAACATTAACAAACTTAGTTAGTATACACTTTAACTACTCTTATACCATATTACAAAATAATCTTTAAATCTAATTTAATCGACCAATAAAATGGGATCTGCATACGTATATATCTAATCACACGTGAGAATTCCAACAATTCATGTTTATTTTTTATTGAGAACACTTTTTTCTAAGAAATAAAAATGCTATAATTATACAATAGGTAACCGTTACCGTTTATTGAATACAATTTTATTATACAAGACTAAAGTTCAAGTATATAGTTACGTAAATGTATAGATACATGGTTTAATATAGTCTCTAATATTATTTTTTTATTTATTGTAATGCTATTTTTCTCTTAACAAATTTTAAAAATTATGAATCTGACGAGAATGTCAAATTCACAAAGACGCTTTCACGAAGATAATCTTAAAAGAAAGAAAAGTTTCATTGTTTATATTTTGAGTGATTGTGCAAAACATCATAATTTTTCTTTTGAATTCATATAAGAGCATAATAAATAAATGGGAATTTAGTTAACGAAGGACATACATCGCTCTCTTTATATAAATTTGAAAGAAATCTATATAAAAGAAATAATAATAATAATAAAAGTATTATTTTATTTTATTAAATGAGAGTGGATAAACGTCCCCTCAATTTTGAAAATTTTAAAATTATTACTAAATATGTGAAGAAAAAATATTTTGACCCCTCTCCTCACATAATCCCCTAATTTTGTCTGTCCTTAAATTTATTCCGTTTATTTCTTTAAAGAATTGTTTGATTAATATCAAATAATTTATAATTAAAATCTAAAATTGAGACTTTTAATTTTTAATTATAAAATTCAATTAAAAAAATAATTTATTACTCTGTGATGAAGAATAACAATTATTATAATTTACGTGTAATAAGTAAACAACTCAAATCTCAATACTGAATAATATGAAAGTTAAGAATAGTTACATTAATTTCTAGTTAGATGCATAATTTAAAAAAATTTAAATATATTTTTATTTTTAAATTTTAATGAAAATTAGAATTTTTTTTTATTTGGAATTAATTTAGTCTCTTATCTTTATAAATATATGGATTTGGTCTTTTAAATCAAAAATTTTTAAGTTTATTTGATGTTTAAAACACGTTTATCAACTAATATTAAAGTGAATTTGTGTCAAACGATGTAAAAAAACTAAAATACTATAATGAAATGTATTTGAAATGTCAAATAAATTTAATAAAATTTAGTTAAAAATACTAAATCCATACAACTCCAGAATTGAAGGACAAAATTGGTTCAAGATTTATAAAATAAATTAATTCTAATTTTTACTAAAAGTTGAAGGAGCAAATACATATTTAACTCCTTAAAAAATAGTTTTTTATTTTATTTTTATTCACACATTATACATAAAGGCTGATTAAAATACCAAAATAAAAATTAATAAAATTTTAAAATGAGAAAGACATGAAGTTCATAGTAAAAATAATAAAGTTTAATTTTTTTTAATACTTTTATGTGATGGTAAAATTGATAAGTTCTTTTTTATGTTAACATAAATGTCAAAGTTCATAATAACATGAACTTATTTGAAGAAAAACATAAAATGATAGTTAACACTAAACCAAAAAATGAGTACAATTACCTATTGAATTTGTTATTTTGGATATATGATGTGTTCTTAAATATTGTTCACAAGAAAACTATATAAATCTATACTAACGATTTTTTTCTTTTCATAAATTTCGTTTTTTAATTTTACCTTTAATAAGTAATTCTTTTAAAATTAAAATAACTATTAACAATAAAAAATAACTATAAAATAATAAAAAAATCAATTTTTATTATAGTAATTATTTATATTTAATTTTATTATAAAAAGGTTGATCACACGTCCACACATAGTTCTTTTACTAGTGTTAATAATAAAAATAGGTAAAAAGAAAAAAAAAAAAAAAAGTTGTGCGTAATGTACAGAGACAGAATCAGTTTAGCAGGCCCACTCCTCCACCGATGGTGTGCACCATGCACGCGCGGTAGGGTCCTTTCGGATTTACTTCACTTTAGTTCTGCCACCTCTTTACTCTTAAACATACCAATCATTTCTAATATTGTTTATTCTATTACCAATATTCATTTTTATTTGGTTCCAACGCTATTTTTTCATTAACTACAACTAAATTAAAAATTAATCTGTGTATTTATATAAAATATATTTAAAGACTAAATCAAGGTACACACCTTGTTCTTTCAGGAAAAGGTAAAGAAATTGGGCTTGTTAACTGTTACTGAGTTGGACTGGGTGTACTACGCATGTTTAGAAAAATAAATTTTCTTTCTTCACCCCAATAATTTTACCCTGCACCTTATGGGATGATGAAATTACCAGTTTGTTTATATTTTCTTCACTTCATTCTACACTAGTCACGCACCTTATGAACCGAGTTTCAATCCTTCTCCTAGTTTTTCTTTTCCCTCTTTAAGTATAATTTCTCTCGCATACTCCATCACAGTTAATAAACTTATCTTTTGTTGTTACTTCGTCAGGTCAAAGCTGAAAAATACCAATGTGAAATGTGAAATGTATTTTTTTATTTTGAATTATATAATTTAAAATACAAATTTGTATTTTGAAATACACAATTTGAAATGTAATATAAGATTTTTATTTTAAATTGTATATTTCAGAATATAAATTTATATTATGATCTATAATAAAAAAAATATTGGATTACAAATTTTTTATTTCAAATTTTGGATTACATGATTATAACATAAAAAATATTGATGTATAAAATAAAAAATAAAAATCCTAAACTAGAGAATAAATTTTACAAATGAAGCTCCCAAGGACTTTATACTTTCGGAATGTTTCTGGATTATACATCCGGGATGTTTTTGAATTATATCTATAACTATATATAAATGGAATTTTCTCTTTTGTGTCCACATTTCATAATTTCAACTTTACCTTTTACAATTTAATTATTTATTAAATTTTTAAAAATTAACGGTTACTTTTACAAATTTTTATAAAACTATTTACTTATCTCCTTCTTCTTTTTTTTTCTATTATTCATCAACAGTTATTTTTCTCATATTTTCTCCATACATTTCACTTTAATTTTTATAAATATATTTTTATTTTGTTCATTAACTTAATAACATTATAATATCATCAATTATTAATATAATTTAAAAAATACGTACACCCAGACGTATCGTTTACGCTAGTAATTCATAATGAAAATAAGAATCCTAAACCAGAGAGTAAATTTAGAATTTTTCAAATTTATAGGATTGCTGGAAGAAATGACCCTAGACAAAACATGAAAGTTGCTGATTTGGGCTGAGGAAATTCTTTCGAGATCCGTGCTATGGGCCCAAATATAGAACTGTTTGAAACAGCCGAGGCCCATTAACATTGAAATAGTCATTATTTTCAAACTCTAGAGAACAATTTCTTGGAACTACAGTTATATGAAGTGTAAATAAATAGAAACATAGAAGATTATAACAAGAATTTTGGATTACAATGACAAGCAATTAGTTTTTTAATACTAGTATAAAAAATATAATATGTTTGTATGAATATTTAATAAATAAAGTATTAAATAATGGTAAATATATTTGAATGGGGAATGAATCGGGGTGGAGATGGTCCTAGAGAAGTTAAAGTTGTGGGACCATGGTTTTGTAATGTGAAAGAATGAAAAGAGAGAGTAATGGGTGAGCATGTGTGCATCATAAAGCTGCCACTTTGACCAATCAAACTTTTTTCTCACTGCTTAACTCAATCATGAGGTTCCCTCTGTTCATTGGGCCCTAACCACTATTCATCAACCCTTCTCTCTCTCTCTGCTTTACAAATATCATTTTTTAAAGTTTAAAATTATTTTAAACATGCAAAAATAAGCACAATTCTCTTTAATTTAATCAAAATTATTATAAATATATTTGTTCAGAAAAAATATGTTCAGAGAAAATAAAAAATGATGGCATGAGAGAATTTAGACAGTGTTTGAAATCTGACCCAGAGACACTGTCCTAGACTGCACGAGTGCAAGAGTGTTGTGTTTGAACTTTGATACTGTATATGAATTTTCTTTGTTTCCCTTTAGAGCATTGTCGTATTACGTGTTTGCTAAAGCTGAGAGAGAACGTGATTCTTTTTACTGTAGATAAGATGGGAGTGTTTGTTGCGAGAAACCAAAACCTAAGATCCAAACTATTAATAAGGATTTTCTATTCTATTTTCCCACTCAACTTATGTCAAGATCATGGTAAATGTTTTTCAAACATACACTCACAAACTTGTCAGAGAAATGACATGTTTCGGTGGAAAATAAGTTTTATATACAGAGAAATAAAGAAATTAAAAATGAAATATTAAATTTTTGTTCATTTAATAAAGAAACCAAACATCATTAAAAAAGTTTATTCAGTTTATATATATTTATATAGTGTAATGATTAATGAAAAGCATAAATGCATGCACATGTTGGATATACATATTATATTCATTCATTGATACATTAATTTTATAGAAACATATCTTATTCATATATATCAGAGACGCCATGTCTGCACCAAAAGAATGAAGGCTCCAATTCTGAAAGAATGAACTTACAATTCTGAAAATACGATACTCTGTCAGTACCCACTAATAGTAAACACACTCAAATGTGATATTCCAAACATTAGATTTTAAGTATTGTAGTCATAATTCAAAACTAAAGCAATATTTAATGACTGTATCAACCTTAACCGATTTGCACCTATATGAAGTAGATAAAATACTAAGAAATAGATTTAAGTTTAATTTAATCTTACCAAACCTGTTTGTAAAAAAAATTACTTACTTATATTTTATGAATTAATCTTATGAACTTATGTTTAGTTGACACGAAAAATTCAAACCAGCACAGTAATCCTTTTACAATCATAATATTTTTAAACAATACACGATAATTTTTAGTGATAAAATATTATATATAAATGGTAATGATAAGTGTAAGTAAAATTTTAGATAAAATAATAATATATCCAGTTGTATATAGCACTTATATGAAATAATAGAGTTGTGAAAATAAAGCACCGTAGTTAAGCTCAATATGACGTAGATAAAGCATATTCCATGATATTTACCAAACACCACTAGTATATGAACGTGTTATGAATGAAAACAAGTGCTTTGTGATTTTTCATTTTTAAGGAACAACTACCAAAATATATACGAAAGTTGTTACCGAACCCCCCAAAAAATTAACAACTTTGATATGATTGTTTTGTTTGATTAATAGTTGAATGAGTTTGAATACATTAAATAGAGGGAATGATAGGGAAAAAAAATTCTGACACCAGTGGAATTTCTCAACAATATGCTTTATATTTATTTTGATGAGCTCTTATATATTTTTTTTTACGAGAAAACGTAAGTTATTTGTTTTTATAAACATTAAAGAAATGTTATAGTTAGTTAAACTGGAATATTTTTCCGCAAGTAAAAATACATCTCTATGAACATAAGTAAATAAAATCATGTGAATTACTAAAAGTTTCACAAATAATTATTCAAGTTGTGAATCCAATTATGTAAGTTTCTTTCAAGTTAATAACAATTCATCACATAAATCAAGACTCAACTTGATATCATTCTATCGATATCGATGAATTATAATTCTTATTTTTCATATACATTATAAAAAAATAATATTAATTCATTTGAACATATAAATATTATTTTTTATAGTGTGTATGAAAAATATGAATTATTGAAATAATTCATCAAGAAATATACATTTATATTGAAATAATACGCCATTTCAACGAGTCTTTTCTGTCCCTCTTTTAATTTAAAAATATAAAAGTGACAAAGCAGAATAGAACTATTGTCTCAGACAAACTTTCTCCTACACTCAAAACATAAATTGGGAAAATTCGCACAAGAACAAGTGCGTGCAAATGAGGTCGGAAAAAGAATATTTTTGCATCAGTCAAATTGAAATATATTAATTAGGAATCATAACTATTGGTTAGAAACTTTTAATTGTTATTAGGAAACTAAAATCAAGATTGTAGAAATCTCATAATTGGCTATGAATGAAAGTGACCGAGAAATACTTTAACAAGTTTAACTACATAATAACATACTCCAAATAAATATATATATAATAATAACTTGTTTTCTGAATTGTGTGAATTATTGTAGTGAAGGAGAAAGAGAGTAACAATAGTAAGGTAAAAAAATGTGGAAATAACAGTTAATGAGTTTTGGAATAGCATCGATGTGCCATGTTAGAGCAGAAGCTAGCTAGTATTGTATGTATCCTATAGTGAATATGTACATTTTTTTACTGTTTGGACGCGTTCAAACACGAACAGCAACAATAATATTATTCAGAAAAAGAAAAAATTGAAGGTATGCGAATGTTCACATGGAGATTTTTGTTTAGGAAAAGCTATGAGGAAGTCTTGTGAAACAGTGACTCAGAGGAGACAAATGAAGAAGTGGATAAAACGGTAAGAAAAACAAAAATGATGTCGAAGAAACAATGAGAAAAATGGAAGAGAGGGTCATATCAACCACATGTGATGATGCACCATCTCTTTTTCAAAATGCATTATAATGTAACTTTGAGTTGACAAGACCTCAACAAATACAGCCTACGTAAAAGACACAACACACTCTTCAACTCATAAGCACCCATTTGTGTCCTTTTTTTTCTAGCTATATAAATATAGCTCTTATGCTTCTTCTCTTTTCACTTTTAACTTTTACTTTCACCATTCATGGCAACATTCTCCTTCCTCTAATCCATAGACTCTTCAATTATACATCGATCGATACGAATCTGTATGAATTTTGTAAGATTGAATTAGGTTTAAAATTTACGGTGTATCTGATCTACGAATAAACACATGATTATCAATACTACCTTATTTGCAATGCTATTTTTCTACACTAAAACAGTGTGTAATAACCTTACAAAATGAACAAAATATGCCAATTATATACAGATAACTTCACCATAAAAAGTTCTTGATTCAAAAGAAACAAAGTGAAGTACTACACCAAGTGCAGAATGGAAACTGAAAATTTTAATTCATTGCCATATATTAGCCTTTTTGCACGTAGAGAACATACATGTTTTATATGAAGGAAATTCTCTCTAACGTTACTTTCTCTGCTATTTACATAATAATAAAGAGCTAGCTAGAAAAACATATATATATATTCTTTTTCTGCATGCTTGAACTTTGATCCTTGACCATGGCTTTGAGGAATCCGGTGTGAGGTGATCCATGGTATGAGCAAAGAAAAACGTTGAACAATGATAGTTTGAAGATGTTGAGAATGTTTTTGTATCTAGTCATGCCAGCAGAGTAGCATGACCACACATCTTCTGATTATGTATAGTCTTCCTTTTTGCTCTTTGAGATACCCTCCAAGCCTTCTGCATGAAACCTTCTTCTTTGAAGCCTTCATGGAATCTCTGTTCATCTTTTTTCTGTCTTTGCAAGCTTGCACTTTGCAGTGTAGAGAGACAGATATCTGTGTGTAATGTGTGTGAGTGTTGAAAGTTGAAAGCACTTGAAGGAGTGTTAAAAATGGGGCTTTAGAGGGGTTCTTATAGAGAGAAATGTGTGGTCCATGGTTCCGAAAAAAATGTGTATTGGCCCCTCAATTCAGATTCCATGCCCCCATTCTCTCTCCATCTCTCTGCACCAACATTTATGTGGCATCAACCACCAAGATAAGTGGTCGGCCATTGAATTAAGCAAACCAAATAATAATGTTTAGGTCATCATGCTAAGTAAAACACCAATGTTATTACCTTAGATTTTTGAGCCCTCTCCATGGTTTTCAACCTCATAATTAGGCCAAGAAACAACGAAGCTTCCTTGTCATGTCCTTTGACTATATTCTCCAATTATTCCTCACACCTATACCCGAGTGATGAAGTTTCCTCTACTTCAAAATCCAATCATGGACTCATTTGAAAGAAATTATTGTAACTAATAAGTTCATGGTGATTTGTTATTAATTGTCTAAAGTTAATTAATGTTCATGTTCTTGCAAAACTTCACATTCTATCTTACAGTAGTTCGTCTGAAAACTGTAATGGCAGGCTAATAGTCAAAGTTAGGCATGTGATTTCAAATATGGGATATAAAGACAAGGGTGTGTCAGAGAGGGTTATCTTAAAGGACATCATAGTATAAATGTAAAATGGCTGTGGCTCCACGAGTTATGGCCTAATGTGCTTAATCGTGTGGCAATGAGCAAGATTCTCTCACTGTCTGTAAATAAATATGGAGAAAGATCAAAGATATTTATTTAATCCATCTTTTATTTCCATTCAGATTTGAAGTCAAAAAATTGTATGCAGTAAAAGATACTACAAAAATTAATCTAACGAGACTTGTTCAAACCCGACCAATTGTTTCGACATTTAGGGTTTCGTCTTAATTTAAGAAGAAGCATAATCCCACAGGTTGTGTCTTGTGCTCCACCCATATCACTTAGAATTGCAGCTTCCGTTTTCTATTATTCTATTTTATTTCTTTTCTCTTTGGAACCTTAAACGAAAGCTTTGTCGTGCTTAATTAAGTATATACAGTGGCATAATATTCAAACAATATACATTCCTTCGAGTTAACTTCTCTTACATATGCTGACAAAATATCAAATTAATGATTATTCTTTCCCTCTTCGTACACGATGAAACTTAAGTTAAGTTGCATTATTAAGATAACTTATCCTTCTCCGAATAAAATAAAGAAACTTCAAAAGAGACAATAAGATAGCTTATCCGGATCGGTTTCTTAGAACGTCTAATTCAATTTTACAAAATTAGTTTATATCTATTTATATATTATAAATTGAATATCTATATTTATATATTATAAATTGATCTTATATCTGTTCGATGTAAAACTTTTAACGTCGTTAAGATTTGTTTGCATTTGAGTTAGGTGTGGAAGAATTAATTGAAGGGTGTAAGCATAAGGGACATGGGGAGTTTAAAAATGTGGAGAAGGGCATCACTACCAAACTTGTCTGAACCATGTTCCTTTGGGGGGTTTGGTCTGAGAATATCTTAATGGACCAAAACGCAAAGCTGTAACGCATTAAGAAGACATTGGAGCACGTGAAATGCTCGTGAGGGGCATGGTTACTGCCTTTGAAACTGTGGACACACCTAGATTTTTTGCTTGGCGTTCACAGTTTGTAACCCTATTGTCCATTCCATGTTTCTGTAAAATCCTATTTCTTCATTAACATTCTCGTATTCTTTTCCAGATAAAATAATCAAAACAAATTGATACCTGATCTTCTAAATTTCTTGATTTGATCAAAGATTATGCACGTATAACCACATTGGTACGGTTCAGTGTACTTGGTTACATTCATTCCATACAAGACAATGTACTAGGAGAATGCTAGCTAGTAATTCTAATTAAATATCAGTTTTATGAGATTACTGAATTAATTACGGACTCTCCTACCATTGGATGAGATATTAATTAAGAATCTTAATTGCATTTATTAGATTAAAAGCAATGTGTGGAACAATTATAGGGAATGTTTATGTCAAAATATTTTGGTACTATGTGTTAAACATGTAATGTGAACAAAAGCTTTCTTCATGATATATCTTCATTACAACCTGTCGTGATTTTATTGTGTTATCATTTATTAAAAGGATAATGATATTTTAACTCACTTTTAACTTATTACTTCAATCACTATTAGATTATTTATTTTGATTCTTTTTAGTAATATGATGTGAAGATCTAATGATAATTGAAGTGATGGGTTAAAAATAGGTAATAAAAAATGGGTTAAAATATCATTACCTTTATTAAAATTACTCTTTTGTAAAAATGTTAGCACGAATTTAAAATTTGTTTCCCTTTAACAAGAAAAGTTCGGAACAAAAATTATTTACTAGCCATGCTAAAAGCATGAATGTTATATCATATATACTAATCAGTGTCAATCTTTTTATTAATTTAGAGTTAAATACGTTTTTGACATTGTAAAACTAATAAAGTTTATTTTTAGTTTGTGATAGAATTATTTAACGTTTATCTCTCAAATGAACTAAAATTTTATTATATTTTTATGTTAAATTTGAAATAATTAATGTGTTTGATGAAATATTAGGTAGTTGTTTCGATATAATATTTGCTGGTGTATGTGGTACAATGTCCCCAGGTAAACATGTAATGCAATACAATATAACAAGTAATATCTTAAAAAAAAAGTATATATGTATAAAAAAGGAACTTTAGGGATTTTGATTTTCAAAGGATAAAAAATAATAAAATATTTTAATGGGATTGAAATAAGAATTTACATTCTAGAAGAACGGAAATTAAAGAAATAAAGTTGTAGGTATCAAAATCAAATATCACCATTTTATAAAGACTAAAACATCTTCAAATATTCGGTTTTTAGTACTAATTTATGTTTGACCTTTTGATCTTATTAATATATGGCTATCGTTGAAGATGCTGTTTGTCTTTAACAAAGCTATAATTATTGGATACTACTACTAGTTCGTATTCTTAACTAAGGTTTATTATTGCGTGAATAATTTCATTGTTTGTGTGCATTATATTATAGGTGATATATATATTAAATCATGAAGAAAAAAAAAAGTGATCGTCTAAACCAAAGCTAATAATTGAATTATATAATCAACACATGTTTCATAGACAATATTAGTAATTAAATTATATGGTCAACATGTTTAAAAATATAGTTCTACTAATTATGTTGAGCGACTTCTTTGGTTTATCAAGGGCAGTGTGATTTTTTTATAAGTATTTTGTAATAGATAAAATAGTAAAGACAACTAAAATCAGTTTTTTTCCTAAAATAAAATATTCTGATATATAAAAAAATTTGTAGAAACTAATTTTTCATTAGTTTGTCCAAAATCTATTTTTTAATTTTTTTATAAATTATTTTTTGTAAAGATGTTTTCTCTAAATAGATCTTCAAATTAATTAGATTTACCTTGGGCTTGGGTATCAAAGCCTGAATTAGCCCATATGGTACTAAAAGGAAAAAAACAACATTCAGATAACAAAAACTGGGCTAATTTTGAATTGTTCCATTGACAAAACAATAAAAATGCAAAAGTCTAAGTCAAGCATTAAAACAACGCACATCCACATTCTTTTCACACCTCCATACCTTCCTCCCGCACCTCTATAGGTATTAAAAAAATTAAAATTATCTATAAATCTTAATGGTTAAAAACTATTAATAGTAATAATATTATAATTAATTTTAATTTATATTAAAATTTATAAATTCATTAATTTATATTTACAAACTTTTTTATTAAGGTCGACGTAAAACTTTTTTTCTGTGGATTAAAATTAGTTAAGTTAATATAAATTGAACTTTTTTTTGTTATGTTAGGCAACATTATAAATTATACTCTAAAGCTCATTAATTATTTGTGATCATATAAATATTTATTAAAATTAAATAATGAATACAAAGTATGAGATATCACACTAAATATATGATAAAAATTACACTTTATAAAATATAAATAAACAAAATCTATTATGAATTTTTTTTAAATAAGTACACGAACGTAAAACATTAAACAACTATCACTTATATGATTTCCTGTGAATAAAAACCAAATTAGCTATTTTAGGAGGACAACAATTTTTGTCACGAAAAATATGAAAACACTTTTATATCTCAGATTCGAAGAAACTATTTGTTGAGCAAATAAATCATGACAAATTATAAAGTATAATCACTATTCAACCAAAACTTCTCAAATAATGACGGAATTCTTAAGGAGTAGCCGGGACCACGTCCCCAAAACTTTTTCAACTTTTTTTAACTTTTTTTAATTATATGTGTTTAAAATTTTTAAATTACGTATATTTTTAAATTTTTTTAATTATATGTATCTTTTTAAATTAGGTAGTATTATATTAAAAAATTAATAAAAAATAAATTAGGTATTCTTTATTTTTTTATAAAGTATAATATTTAATGTTAACAAATAGTAAAACATAAAATCAAAGATAATAAAGAAAAAAAATTATTAAAATAATTTTCATTTTCTCTCCCCATTGTCTTATGAGTTTTTCATATGTTATACTTATTATGAGTTTTTCATATGTTATATTTATCTCTCACTCTTACCTAATTTTTTTTTGTTACCGAAACAAAAGAACAAGTTAAACATAAACTTATTATTTTTGCCCTCATTTTTTATATCTTTTCTTCTATTTTTTAAGAAAAAAAAGTAATTTTCTCTTGTCTCACTTGGTAGTGAAATACTTGTTTAATATATTTAGCACTATTTTTTATCTCATGACATTTTGTATATTATTTTTAATGAATATAGAAGAGTAAATAATGTATTATGTGATTTTTTAAATACAATTTTTAAGTGGACTTGATTATCATAATTTTGTTTAGTAGTTATATCTCTTAATTTTTTATTAGATTGTGATAAATTATTTTTTAGTTTTAAACTTGTTTTTTTTAAATAGGTATATTGATGAAAAATAATAGAATAAATTCATTTTTTAAAATTGATAAAATAAAAGTGAATATCAAAACTTGACAACATCGTTGCTCATCGCATAACAATGAAATGAAATGCTTGTGATGACTTTGAATTGATATGTATACATTAGTAAGATGGAAAATTAATATTTTGCATATAATATGGTTATTTATATTGAAGAAAAAAATAGTTGAAAATTTTAGTTATGATTGAATTATTTGATAAGTTCAAAAATATGAAAAATGATGGACAATCCTTTAGATATGTGTAGTTTCTTTTATAGTTATAACTATACTGAATTATGTATTCATTTTTATTGAATTAGTGAGAGTAATGTTAAATATATAAATTTTAAGTATATTATTTTGGCTCTCTCAAATATTTTGGTCAAGATCCGCCACTGTTCTGAAAATTCTGCCTCCAAGCATGCTCCAAAGCATAGATAAATCTCATAAACTATGCATAAATAGAAGCCTACACCCTTAAAAAAGCTTAAAAATTATCTAGATATTCAGTGTGATTTCCTTTAAAAATACCAACACATGAAGTTAAATCAGAACAACCCCTAAGTGCATTGTCAATATTCACCTTAAGTTAATTAACATATGGAGTTTGCTATATTAAGTCCTCAAATGAAACCACCTACCCTCCCTAATTTGAATATTGAAAATAAATTTCAGCACATAAAAAGACAAATATAACATTACTCATATGCTTCTTAGATTTAGTATCAGTCATACATTCTAAGTCCTCAATTTGAAAATTGGCATAAGTAAAAATAATTTAATACTGAAATGTACTATGGTTTGTCATTCTCAAAATCATTCAAATAACTACAATAATAACAAACATTCTAATCATTTTAAGCAAAAGACTACAAGAAAACGTCATAAAAAAAAAAACAACCAAATCCATACAGAAAATTTGTAGATATTGAAATTTTTCCTTCAATCATTTTGCATAATAATAAAATAGTGGAAGAACAAATGACAGAAAAATTCAATATTATTCCCACACAAAAAACAAATAAAACTACTTTTTTTTAACATCCAAATATTAGAAAAAAGTCATTTGACACTATATTTAACTAAAAAAGTTCTCCAAATCCATAGATTTCATCCTAGAAAAGTAAAAAATTTTAGCAATTTTTTTTGAAAAAATACATAATTAAATCTAAAACTTAATTAAATACATCATCATCTTATTAACCATCAAAGAAAAAAAAATCACATAGATAACAAAAAATAAAAATTCGAGTAATTACATGGTTATGCCGAACTAACAACAAATTACTTTACTTTTGTTAAAGTGATTAACTCTTTAATTGATCTTTATTTTACCAACTTTTTAATTAATATCCATTAAAAAGTATTCTCTAACTATTATTATCAAAAAAAAAAATTAATTAATATTTTAATGTTAAAAAAAGTTGATAATTTCTTGACCAAAATCGAAGTAAAAATACAAATAAAAAGACATAAATTAATCTGAAACTCTAAAAAAAATTAAGAAAAATTTAAGAACTTTTAGTTTTAAATAATTTAATTACTTTCATAAATTTTAAAAAAATGTTTTGTTATAAAATATTTCAATTTTTGTATAAAAATAAAATATATTATTTAAAATTCTTAACAAAAAATATAATAATGGATATGGTTAAATGAGAAAAATATGAAAAGAAATGCTCAAGAAAGGATTTCTAGCCGGAGAAAGAAAATTCAATGTGAAAGAAGGAAACTTGAAATTTTTCTTTCCGTCCAAAAATATACTAAATTAGTTTTGCGGTCAAGGAAAAAGTGAAATAAACTGAAGAATCAGAAAATCAAACCTCCAACATTCTTCTAACGTTGATTTTCTCGTGTTGAACGCAACTCATGCAACACATTCATTTTTCAATCGGACCATTATAGTTTGACGATTTTTCTTTTTTAATTTTGAAAAAAATTTCTTTTAAAGTTACATTAAATATTTTTTTGAACTACATCAAACTTTTTTTTTTCATCTAATAAATTGCTGACATGTATGTAGACATTATGAAGAGTTTGTCTTTCTTAACAACTTCATCATGGTCTTTCTTAACAACTCACATTCCTCATAACATATTCTTCGAGATGTAAAAAACCCATGCATGCCCAATTACACGTTGCAGTCCAACCAAGCACGGTTTAAACAAACCATAAAAAAAAACACATTGAACACAAGCTCATAGACCTACACACAAAAGGTTCACCAACTTGTACCTTAAATTTATTATTACCCCTCCAAAAACAAGTGTCACCCACGCCGATTCTCAACATAAGAAAATGAAGCACTATTCATGAGACCGTCCACTATCTTTTGTAGCCATTATTGAACCTTTGACCCTCTCAAACGTGTCTCTCTTTCACATTGTCACCTTAAGATTCACACATTTCTTCCACCGTCCACCTGCTAACCCAGTATTCTTTCTCCCTCTGTAGCCACCACTTCGCACTATATATAGCAAAACCACCTTTACCTTCTTCACATCACACATTCCATACATAACCTTCTCTTCTCTTCTCATCTAAAAACACTCTCAGCACAAACTTAACCATGGCAACCACCTTCTCAAGCCATGCCATCAAAACCATCCCTTCTGTCACTACCAAACCATCTTCGTTCCTCACAACCTCAAATATCAAACTTTCATCACCATTCAGCTTATCAAACCATTCTCTCAAGCTTAACTCCACCTTGCCACACTCTTCTTTCACTTCAGTTCCCAAGAAATCTTTCACTTGCAGAAGCCAGGCTCAGCCTGTTGACTCTGGTAATAGACATACCAGTTCTCAATTTTGTTTCTTTATAGCTGAAATTAACCTGAGTTTTCTCTTCTTCATGCTCTCACGTACACCCTTTTGGTTTCTTTGCTCGATTACTATGCAGAAAAAGTCCAAGAACTCAGTGTGTACGAGATCAACGAGCGAGACCGTGGAAGCCCTGTTTACCTTAGATTGAGCTATAAAACTGTCAATTCTCTTGGTGATTTGGTCCCCTTCAGCAACAAGGTAAGTTTCTTCGGTTTCAGGACAAAATTTAGACAGAGTTTCAGAATTTTTAATGTTGTTATTCCACCGAAGTTTGAGTTTTTACAACGTAATCAAATGTTGGATTTCCATGTGATAGAGGCCAGTGTGTTGTGTTGTTATGATTGATTTTGATTTTGGACATGTGCAGTTGTACACCGGAGATCTACAAAAGCGCATTGGCATAACATCTGGTATTTGCATTTTGATACAAAACAAAGCTGAGAAAAAAGGGGACAGGTATGAAGCAATCTTCAGCTTCTACTTTGGAGATTATGGTCACATAGCAGTGCAGGGACCTTACCTAACTTATGAGGATTCATATTTGGCTGTGACGGGTGGATCTGGAATTTTTGAGGGAGTTAAGGGTCAAGTAAAATTGCATCAAATTGTGTATCCTTTCAAAATTTTATACACATTCTACTTAAAAGGTATTAAGGATTTGCCTCAAGAACTTCTTGTGAAGACGGTTGAACCCATTCCATCTGTTGAAGCTTCCCCTGCTGCTAAAGCCCTTGAACCCCATGCCACCCTTGCTGGTTTCACAGATTAAAGTTCAACTTCTTTTTGTAGTTTGATATAAGTTTCTGAATAATAAGTGGGTGTTTGATGCTTTTCTTTTGGTAGTGGAGTTTTTGAAAAAGTTGACATTGATCCACTAGTCGTATTTAAACAAATATCTTATGTAATTTGTATTTGCCATCATTGGTGTTGGATTATTTATATGTTTTAGCTACTCTTTCTTATGTCTTTTTAAAGCTCTATGTGGTTTTTTTTTTCCTAAAATGTTTTTATGTTTTCAGATTGTGGATGTGCATGTGTCATTATAATACAATTTTTGTATATATTTTATAAACATGTGCTTTTTTCGTCAAATCACATGGTTGGTATTGTATGAATATCATTATTATTAATTAATTTTTTTTAAAGAGAAAATTATTTGATATTATTTCACAACTCTTATAAAAATAAAATATTTCTAAAGGTAAAATAGTTTTTATAAAATGATCTTGGCATGTAACATGTATGAGATAGTTGGTTATCTAGATTGGTATAGAATTGACATGTTAAATGACTTTATGTTGGTTGGAGAAACATGATTTTGCACTACTACATTTATGATTATTAGTAACAATAAAAAAAATGTAACTAAATTACAAAAAATGTTACATTTAGTAACATTACATCAAATGTTAGGTATATCCTATGTTACTAATGATTTTTAGTGACATTTTTACATATCAATTGAGATATTTACAAAAGTGTTACTAAATACTTTTAACAACATTTATTTAATGAAAATGCAACATTTTAAATAATGTTACTAAATATTTTTAGTAATATTTTTTGTATAAAAGAGTAACACTATAAAAATGTTACTAAAAATCTTTAATGATATTTATTTTAAATAGAAAGACATTTTCAAATTGTTATTAAAAGGTTTTAGTAATATCTTTTTTTATTAAAGGCGACGTTATGTTACTAATATAGAATATCTTTTAATATAAAATATTTTAAAAATACACATAATAATAGTCTAATGTTAAATTTAATCATTGAACAATAACTTTCTCATTCAAAATTTCACCAGATTGAGAACATATGGATTTAAGTTCTCATAAGTACACATATCTCAAAAAAAATTTACTGAAGAGAAGATGTTAACAATTGTTAAGAAGTTCTCACGAAGAGAAATCTAGCAATATTGAATTATGAAATGAATCATACTCAAAATACCTAGCTATGTTGAGCACACTCATGAGAGAATTTAGGTACTATGGTATCAAAACTGGATGCCAGTAATTGTTCAAGCCAATGACGCCGCCACGTCCTAGCAATATCAAGAGGAAGCCACGAGGGGTAAAAAGTTCAAATTTGTATCAATATCATATCAATCAAGTCAAAGTTTTCACTAAATAAACATTCATAATATCTTACCCATTTCAATTTAAATCCATCCAACTTGCATCTTGTGCAACAAGGATCTGAAAAGAATAACATCAATTCTAGTTTCAACCTGAAAGCCTGTCTCTCTGTCCAAGCGCAAATGTTGAAGAGCACGCATTCCACTCTCCACAATCGTAACTGAAAACACCTATTTCAAACACACAAAAAAACTTTAGTAGAAAAACTCAATTTGGCAAGGGAAAATCACAAACACAATATTCGCAACGCTGGGTCACCTTTGCAGGAAGAAATCTTGAGCAACCGTTCAATAACCATGTGATCAACAAGTTTGTCATCAACAGCAAGAATGTGAAGCATCGAGAAGAAGTTCAGAAATTAGGGTAACAAACAAAATAATTCAAAAAGAAAAATGAATTGAAGCATGTACCGAGTATGAGATTCACAATGCCAATGTTTCATCGAGAATAAGAGTGAAATCTTCACTCGCTGATGTTTGGTGGTGACGCCTTTCTTGTTCCTCGTGTGCATTGCGGAGGTTGGCGATGATGGAAGAAACCCTGAATGAAGATAGAGAGGACGGTTCCCCATTTCGCGTCAACACGATGCTGGAGGTGTTGGTGACTGTCTGCACTGACATCGGCCCTGGTGATGTGTTGCAGCTACGACGAACTCGGCGAAATCAGCGTGCACACTTCACTGGAGATGAAAGCAAAGTGGTGAAGAGGAAGAAGGGGAAGTTGTTCAAACCTAAAGAAGATGGGGAATCAAATCAGTATCTTTGTACAACCTTAAAATGGTAGTATTTTATATTTAATTAATTTCTTATAATATTGGTAAAATGGTATTATACAATAAATTTATCTATTTATAGTAACATTTTCAAAACATGTTGCAATATTATAATTAATATCACTTATAGTGATGTTTTTAAGAAAACATTACTGTAGGATGTGTATAGTAACATTTTTAGTAAAAGTAACTAAACAAATGTTACTAAAGCTAGGAAATTCTATAGTGTTGTTGCGGTCAGGACATAATTCCATTATGGTTGTGTGGTGGTGCCTGATTGGTCAGGGTGTAATTCCATGGATCTCTAGGTGAGATCTCATGATGGTGCCTCATTGGTCAGGACGTAATTCCACATTGGTTGCGTGGTGGTGCTTCATGGTCACGACGTAATTTCATGGCCCCTGTCAGTGGGAGTTTGTGGTGTTGCCTCATTTATATAATTTAGTAAGGATTCAAGATAAGGATTGCATCCTAACACTCTAAAGACTTAATTAGTATCACGTAGAGCGTACTGACTCAAGTGGTGAGAGTAGAAAGAGGCCTAAAACACTTTAAGGCTAACCTTGTGCGTGGTGGGATGAAACACTGTAACAACTAGCTCGGTAGAGCAGTAAAGGCCATCACAAGTGCAAGCATCCGGTGAATCCGGCTAATTATATGTATTTGGATAAGTCGTGTCATGAGTCTTAGTCTATTGTTTGCAAGTCATAACATGATTGGTTGACATATGTATCTTTGACTATGAAAGTGTATGTAATTGTATGATAAATCATTTTCTACTCTAGCTTACCCTTTTGCTTGTTTGATTGTTCTGTGTGTGGTTTCCTCTTTTTGCGATGATCATCAATTTATTGATGTGAGCATATGCGAGAACTTCTCGTGGTCAACAGGATAATGGTGATTTCGCTGCATAACTCGTCTTGGGTCGGATCTTGCTTTTGCGAGTTCTCTGTGAGGGTTGTAGCTCATGTTTTACCTTGCTCCTTGAGCATTCTTTTTATGTACTATTCAACTTTTATCTTGCTTAGTCTATGACATCGTGATATGCATTAGACAACTCTCTAAGTTATCTGGAATTTTGTTGTAAGGAATGATATTTATACTCTCTGTCATTACTCTTTATTTTACCTTGTGTAATGTTTCATTTAATTATGTCATTATTTAAATTGGACGTTACGGGAGAAAAGTGAAGTCGTCACTTTTCACTTTTTTTTTACGTAATTAATAAATTTTGATTATTTTTTAATTTAAATTTATTGGAAGAATAAACAGGCAAAAAAAATTAGTGAAATAAAAAAAAAAATATATATATATATATATATATATATATATATTAACATTGATTAAAAATTAAAATACAAAATTTGAAAAAAAAAATATTAAACTGCAACGTTCAAACAAAATGAAAAAGAAAAGGAAAAGTGAAGTTGTCATGTTAAAGGACGACTTCACTTTTCACGTAACACAAACCATCTTCACATAGATTTTGGTTTTTTTTTTCTAAGAAAAAAGAAATTGGCTGGGTAAAGGACGACTGCATCTATAATATCGTCCTCCACCTTGACGACTTGACCATATTTGCCAAATAAAATTTCAAATTTCAACTGATCTTATTTTACAAATTTAACGAAAAATGGACCATGAAATAAAAAAAAATCAGAGTAAATACATGAATTTGTGTGAATTGTGAAGTAAAGTTTATGTTATTTATTTTAAAAAATTTGGATAAGAAAATAAATAAATTTGATGGCGAAATTTGTATCGACACATTTTCATTAATCTGAAGACAAAAAAAGGTGGGTAAGGTGGGTTTCATCCAATTATACAGAGATGAACTTGTCCAAATTATATTTTCTCCCATATCTTAGCTTTTGCGTTATTAGAAACTTCTTGAATACAAAATAAACTGACCCAAAACAACACACCAACACAGTCCAGCACCTCATCATGACGTCACCTTCAAACTTCCTATAATACAAAACGAACAATTTTAACAAATTTGAAAATCATTGAATCGGTCTCATGCGTAAGAGAACCTATTCCCACACATCAATGGCTTCATGGTATCGGTTCCAACACATCCAAAACCAATTCTCTTGCCTTTAACTATTAAAAGAAACGGTTCCAACACATCCAAAATCGATTCCCAATATGCTATGGCATTGTTAATTTTTCATTACTATTTTTTATTTATCCATAAAAATATGTCCCAGTATTAAATTTAGGCCCAGCAACATTTTATTAAAAAATATACCAAACGACCAGTAAATATACATAAGGGAGGTAAAGAATTGTTATTATTTATTTAATGTTTTCGTCATTATAAATTTTATAACGTCACAATCACAGATATTAAGACCAGTTAATTTACATTTTCAATGATGTCAATTGAAAAGACAATAAAAAGTAATTGGTTAAAATTATTTTAATCAATTATTAGTAAGCACTATTTTATTATTTAATCATTTAATCATTTTCAGATACCTAGTTATATCCTACCATTACAATTAAACAACTAAATTAATAATTCACTCATTTATTTTATAATGCAACCGTAGGTTTCTTGGTTTTAATTAACCACGATTTCGTGAATGTCTTTACTAAAACACATTGTGTGGCACATGTCTTTTTAATTTATTCAACTGTCATATTCAAATTGTGACCACTTCTGCATAATATTACTTTTGTATATTTAATAAACACGTGCAGCCTCAAAGTATTTCTTCATGTATATAATGATTATTGATTTTTCTTTTTATAATCTTTGATTAGTTGTTGCCATCCATCTCTTTTATATGATTCAATATGCATTCAGATGGCTTTAATACCCGATTATTCTTTCCAAAAAGATACCAATTTTATTTTTTTGTTCAATTTAAAAATATACCATGTTCTAAATTATATATATATTTTTATTGAATATAACACTTACAAAATTATAACATTGAAAGCATTTACTAAAATGTTTGTTATTGCAATCTCTTGCATGCTCTCCTAATATTTCACCATCTTTACAGAATTTAGTTATATATAAAAATGATCTGTGATCAAGAAAATATTGATTGAAACTAAAATAGATTAATTAATTGAAAATTGTTACATATATTAGGTGATTGAGTTACATTATGCATATTATTTGAGGAAAAATGATTAGCATAATAATTGATTTAGCAAGGGTTCTTCTGCAGTACAAAGTTCCAGTACAAGAACACAGTACCAATCAATGCAACAAGATGTACTACATTCATGGCCTTTTTCAAATACCAACCAATAAATATTATATAACATGTAGCAGATCCTTCAATCCCTGCTAATACAATGGTTGCATCTGATTGAGGCAAATCATGATTCATTAATTAGTCACCGTTGAATCCCCTGGCTGGCCGGAGCAAGTTGTGACGGGAATCAATGACGGTGGTGACACCATGAAAGTAGTTTCATTATAAGCACTTTTTCTTCTTTCTCTTGATCTTCCTGTTATATATATAAAAGGGGGTTGAAGGATAGAAATTCATTACTGCCATTGATTCTCATCACAACATGTTCTAGTCTCTCAGGGAGCCTCATAGTTCTTCTTTTCATATACTCTTTTCTCAATTCACCTATATCATTGTTGGAGTAGGTGATGTTTTCAACCAGCAATGAATTGAATAAACAGAAAAGGAAGTGAAAATTTGGCACCAAAGAGTTACTTTTGAAATTTATTCATTTGGTTTGACTACCAAGTATTTGGTATAGTTATCATTTTTTGTTGTTCCGTTGTGTTTTGTTAGGAAGGTCAGAGAATTTGTATCTGGAGTTTTTACAGAACAAGATAAAGGTAAAGAAATGTAAATTTTAGGGTTATTGATTCCTGTACCCTTACAGTTAGTAATTATTGTAACCTCATCAGAGAAAAAGACTCAAAGATTCTTTATTATTGCACCATATCATCATTATTCTGTTGCTACCATTATTGTCACCGCCACCCTCATCAAAGTTGTTGCAGAGGAGGAAGAAGAGGAGAAAAAGAACAGTCACTGCCATTTTATGTAAGAATGTTTTGGAAATTTTATTATAAAAAGCATTATATATATTGTGAAAAATTTATTCTGAAAATTTACTTCCAAAAAACATATTGCGAAATATATTTCACAAGTTTCGAAAATTTTAATCCGGGTATTACAGAGTTTTTATTTCAAAAATTCTAAAAATTTATTCCATAAAATTTTCAAAATAATATTTGAGACCCATAGAATAAACAGTTGGGCTTTTGAAAACAAACGCAAAACAAAAACCGGCCCATTATTTTCTTCACTCACAAAAATTAATCGTGAACGAGTATTTTAAAACAGTAGCCAATCACATGACATTGTCTTGATTTTCATTTTCATCGTTTGTTTTGACAATGGAATGAGTTTCATTTAATTTGAGAATTAAGAAGAAGATTTTGCAGTAAAAAGTCAGAACTAAAATAAAATATAAAAAGAGAAACAAAATAGATAGAAAAGCGAAAAATAGCTTTAAACAAATATATTTTTCTCTCTTAAAAAAAAGTAACTACCAAAGTAAAATTTCCCATCCTAAGAAACTTCTCATGTAACAGAAAATTGAAGAGGTTAAACTAACGTACTCTTTTTTTCAATCAGATGAGATTGATTTTCCCCCAAAACGAACAGAATCTCTCGGAATATATGCCATCATCTCTGATTTAACTTTCTTCGTGGCCCTCACTTTTTTTCTGAAGCTATTTTGGAAACATGTATTTGGATGGCTATACAAGGGAAATATAACAGGTTTTTGGAACTGATCAAATCAAGTTCTCATCAATCATATAATTTGACGTCATTACTCAAATACATCACGACAAAACAAAAACACAATCAGACAATTATTTGTCTCTCGCAACCTAAAATGTTTCCAAACGTGCATGCTTCAAGGCTAAGTTTTTCACTTTAACTCTCATGCTTCTTTTAATTGAAGAATATACAACAACAACAACAACACAGATGAACCCAAATCATTTGTATCATAGTCTTCCATTTAGTATAGTTGATGTGATATATTTAAGAAAGTGAAAGTAATGAAGACATTGGTGTTTCTGAATGGCCTAGGCTATTGTGGAAATGGATGGTAATTGTTTCCGAAAGGAGTGTTTGGAAATTTGCATTAAGATGAGACAGTTCACTGGGAAGTAGTTTGTGGGGACAGAGAATGGTAGAAAGTAGAAAGGCTTTATAAAATAAATGAAGTAAATGGGTCCCAGAGGTGGGTGTGAAACAGAACCTCTCTCTTTCTTGATACTAACCTTGCATACACATCAGACAAAACTGACGGCTATGATGAGGTCCAGTGTGGGACCCTGGTCCTGCTTCCATAATGTGAGGGTCCCAACCTCACTCATTGTCAAGGGTCAAGACAAGAATGTGACATGCACATGCTCAAGAGCAAAGGAAACAAGACATTCTCACTCTCACACAACACACATCACAACACAAAAACTCTTCACCACTCCAACAAACACTACTCACATCCACTCTTTTCATCTCCACACCCTACACTGAAAACAACTCAACAGTGCAAACTCATCATATTATGCTCCACCTCATTATTATTCTCAACTCAAAAACAGTGTTAATCCAAAGGATTCACCCCATTGGGATTTCACTAGGTTACAACTACCTCAAATTTGGACTAGTCTTAGGAGGGAAACTTCATCTATTCTTCTACTACCCTTTCAAATTTTAAATACAATATATATATATATATACATGCTACTGATACACCACTCACAGATATGCAAAATTTACCAAACCTATGTTTTTACCCTTCTTCTTGTTATCAAAACCTGTATATATATATATATATACCCCCTATAAATTTTCAACAAAAAGAATCATTCTTTAACAAAAAAACATGTCTTTTTGGTTGGTTTATGCATTCAATAATGCATTCCCTTTTTGATTTGCAGAAGCTTCCCGGATACTTTCCTTCATGTGTTTTTGTTTATTGAAAAAGCATCTAACTTACCTTGATTGCAGAGTTTCCTGAATTGGGGTTGAGTATCATGGTAAAAGATTGGTGTTTTATCAAACTGAAATGAGTGATTTGTTGTTGTGATATCAGTTCGGATAAGGTGATGGTGTTGGTTTTAATTTGTGGAAAACTACAGCAAGCATGAGTGTCAGACTCTATGGAATTGCCATTATTGTAATAAATGATGGTTTTCTAAATTTTATGGCTATTCTTTTTTTTTTCTTGGATACAATAAATTGCTATTTTTATTCATGTACTGGAACAATTGTTTTTCTTTTGTACCTTAGGGTGACATAATTATGGTGTTGTCGTAGAGAGTTTAACATTTTTTGTTTAAATCCTCGGAGAAAACAACAAAAAAAACATGTTTTTGCTCAATTCCTCACCTACCCTAATCATTCATTTGATAACCTCATCCTCATGTGGTTGTAACTAAATACATTGACTAAAATGAATTGAAAATTGCATCTAAATTGCACCTACTTTGACCACTTAAATTAAATATGATACGGCTATCGTTAAAGGTGGATTCGCTGAAGACTAGTGGAGGCTCTGACTAATCCTCTAACTCAACTTATTTATCTAAATCACATTATTAATGGTTAATTAATCAATCTCATGCTCAATGAATAATAGAAAGAAAGCTTACGAGTTTTGTATGTGATGTTAGTGTGCTGTGACAGTAGAAAATATGAGGAGCCATCATCACCAAAAGTGATGTTGATGCATGAAACAGATCCATTATTTGGTGTTGTTTTCCACAATCTGCATAAAATGAAAATTCACCGTGAAATAGAGTGAAGTTGTGTGCTGGATGAGTTGTGATATCAGCGACATTTTTCCTGAATTAATGCATCCTAATTTTATGGAACTAGAAAGGAAATAAAAGATAGACAAATTTTGATTTTGTCTTGCTTCAGCAATAAAAAAAGGGACTAATAGTTAGTGTCCCATGATTGACTTGAAGATTAAACTTGCCAACTGGGCTAGGATATTAGGGGTCAAAGAATAACAATAGTTACTGAGAGAGAGTCCAATGAAGTTAATGCAGAGGCCAAAAAACAGAAATATAAGAAAGTTGTAATATGGAATGATATTATTTGAGGCATGGTGTTGCACCATGGAGATTCAAAAAGTGAAAAACTGAGGAGAGACAAACACTCCTTACAGAAGTACTTAGGCATGCCTAGTGTTTGAATTGATGCCAAAGCCACATTCCACCTACCTATACCTTGCCTAGACAAAAAGCTTCAACTTCAGAACACTCTCTTTTTGTCATGTCTGAACCTGCAGCATCATCCACTTTCAAACCTGTGCAAGTTTGAGTTGGAGTGAGAGTGACTCGAATCAACCAACATTTGCAGCAACATTTCACCCTGCTGAATTATTTTTCTAACTCATTCATGGCCACAGCTGAACCACTTCCTTATAGTTCAAGAAGAAGAGACGAGTCAGAGTTCAATTTGAGAGAATGGAACGTGAAAGCTCGAATCAGCCGTGAGAACACCAATTCCAGAAGGTACTCAGGATCTTACATGAGAAGCTTCAGAGAAGACACAAGGTCATTTAGATCAAACATAGCCATTTCCAGCACTGCTTCTTCACCCGGATACCCTTTAAAAGGTGCCTTTCTTTTCACTCCAATTCAAAGTAGTTCATGCTTTCAAATTTTTATCTCATTTTCACATCAAATTGTCCCGTTTGTTGCAGATGAAATAGACCCTTCAACATATTCTTTCACTACTGCTCTTAAAGGTACACTACATCTGAATCAACAATGATAATTAGCATAGCAGTTACATATTTTTCTGAATCAATTGAATTGGGATGGTTCATTGCAGCATTGCAAGCAAGAGCAGCCTATAACAGTTGGGAATGCTCATCCCCAGATGGGTTTGCTTTGAATTCCAAGTGGAATGAAGCAGAAAGGTATATATGCAACCCTCTCTCAGGGGAGGTACCATTGGAGTGTTTGTCTGCAAAAACTCTTAGTGGAAGATCTTTCAGAAACTCAGTAAGCAGAATTGCCATGTCTGCTCCTTTAGTTTATTCCTCCAAACACATTCCAACAAAGCCAGCAACTTGCACCCAAGAAGAAGTGGCTCTTCAATTTCCCAATCCAGGTTCACACACTTAATTACCCAATCTTCTTCTTGATTTTTCATTTTTTCTTCTTTCTAGAACAGTTAAAGTTCTGAATTCTACTTTGCCTCTGTATGCAGAGAAGAAGAAAGAGGGTATGACAAGAGATGTAGGTACTCAAAGCACACCTCCTTATCTCAGTTCAAGCAGTCCCAGCCCTGCTTCAACTCCATCCATCATGGAGAGATCAAAACCTCAACCTGAAGACTCACCTAATTCAAATGCAAAAACAAAATCTGAGGAAGAGGTACTGTCACACATTTTTCACCGAATGTTCTTTTAATGAGTTCATCAGAAATTCAAAATCTTATACGTGTCCTAATTAAAACATCAAACACTTTAGATTCAGTTCATGTTTCCCTTTCTTTGGTCCTCATAAATGAATGCGCCTCATCAAACACTAGACAGTAGAAATTCCAAGTTTCAAAATACTGTAATTGTTTGGCAGAATGAAATTATTAAAACTAGAGTAAACAGTGTATGCATTAATAATATAAAGAGTTTTAATATATATTGTTGACTTTTATTATAAATATTTTAAAACTCATAACAATCATAACTTTTGATCAGCTAATGGTATAGATTTTTTACACATACTACATATATATTAAACTCTTAAACAATCTACAGAAGTGTCCAAAAATTCAGATACATGAGTCAGGTTCATTTAAGTTTTTCAAAATTATTCAAAATGAATGGATAGAAAGAGAACAATATCCTGCGGTTTCCAAGATTAAAGAATCAAATCTGTTGTCTAGATTGTAACCTTCTAATGTGGGGCAGTGGTAGATATATTGTCTCTCAGTAGAATTTCATGTTTTAAGTGTATCTCTGGTTTTTGGCCCCTACTTACTTTCCCCCTAGTAAGCTGTTTTCTACTACACATTCAGTTGCACTTGTCTGTGTGGTTTTGGGAATCAAATTTCCTGTCATGAAACTGTTATCTTGGTTTCAACTTACAAGTGTCAAATTTTGCATCATATAGCTCTTCAATCCAACCTAGTTCTCCTTCTTGAATATGATTAAAACAATACAGTGTGGTTCTTTTTTAACCTATGTAGCTTTCCCTTGTCTCACATGTGAAGCCACATAAGACTCTGAGATTCAAAGTACATTGGTTTATGCGTGTTTGGTTCTACGCGAAACTGTCGTAGAATTGATTAAAATTGATTTTCTAACATAAAATAAATGTGTTTGATTTTCAAAATCAACTAAAGAGTAAAATTTCATGTTGAATGATAAACTTTCTATGATGAAGAATGATAATTCTCCAACACCGAACCAAAACCAAAGACACCCTTTATCTCTGTGGGTACCTCAACAAATTGTCTACTCACTGTCATGCTATGTACCATTCATTAGGATCATACACATAAATGTAGAGAGTAATTTATATGACAAAAATAGCATCATAGAATAGTCACATTAATGGATAATGCAATGGTCTGAAACTATTGTACTAAGTGTGCTACATATGAGCAATTCTGCACTGTCAAATGATGTACCCAACAAAGTTGTTAGAGATTGAATCGTTTTCAAGCAAGCTGATTAGCAACAAGGAGTAAGTTAAGTTATCAGAAATAATGATTTTGTCCTTTTCTAATTCAAAAAATGTTACATCTCTTGCTTCAGTTTAAATTTATATGGATTTTATAATCATATAATTTGGCCTACCTCTTTCTTTGTCAGAATAAATTGTCGGTTCTTATCATCCAAACAAAATTGGCAGATTAGGTAGAAACAAGTGACAGCTGCATTAAAAGAATATTTTCTGTATTCCAACTTATCTTAAAAAGAAATATACTGTATAAATACATTGGAGTTATTATATATGTATAAGATTGACTTGTAGAGAGCATGTAAGAAAATTGATAAAGGAATATTTTGCACAAAGATGACAGATAAAAGTGATGTTGATTAGTGTTTCCTAAAATAGAAACAGTGTGGGGTGAGTAATGGGATTGAGAAGCACATGATAGAAAGCATGACATTGATATGTGAGAGTGGAAATGCATGTGCAGGTGGAAGTGAAAGATGAAGAAATATGGGAGACAAAAGAAACAGAAAGAGAAAAGAAGGAATGGAGGAAGAGAGAGGAACAACTTTGCAAACAACAAAGTGGTTGCTTTTGGTGGATGAGAAAGAAAGAAAAGGCAGAGAGAGAAAGAGAAAGAGAAAGAAGGAATAACATGTTTCTCACTCACTTCAGAGGTACCAAAAGATAAAGAGCATCAAAATCTGATAAAGGGTGTAGTGGAACAATGCATGATGGTTAAGATTCTCTCTCACTCACTCACTTCACCAATTTTTGCAGTGCTTTGCTGAAAATAGAAAAGTTAAGAGCATTAATGCAAATTGCAATCGTCAAAAGCTTGTGGACTCTGCTGTGTGTGACTCTCTTTCTTTCTCTATCTGGTGGTCCATTTTTTTTTTTTATGTTTCTGATAAATATTAAGTAATATGATATGATATGTTGTGTTCTTGTGGTGAAATTTGCTTGAATTCACGTGCATCTTTTGTTTCTGCATCTTGAATTCCTCTTCTTACAATTCAATTTTAAACAAGTTTCCACCATGGTTCACGCAAAATTTATGAAGGATAATAATATCAATAATATGATTAAATATTATATATAGATACCCTTTAAGAAATAAATATGAAAATATATTTTTTTCAAATTTAGGATATATATCTTAAATATGGTTTTCTTCAAAACCATCATCCATTCACTTGTAACATTGTGTCTATATTTTTTAATTCTTTTCTTGATTGAATGTATATGTGTAATTAACTACTAAAATTGTGCTAATATGAGTAATCTCTTTTTAAAGTAAAAATGTTAGATTTATCAATACCTTTCAAAGAAAGTATTTGTCTCTAGGAAAATAAATTGAACATAATAAACAAGTAGTTTGGGATATGAACATTTTGTAATGAAAAGAATCATGGTGGTGCTGAAAAGAGGATTTTTTTTTTTTTTTTAAAATTTTTATTTATAAATATATTTTTTTTTTTTTTTTTTTATTTTTTTTTTTTTTTTTTTTGGAAAAAAAAAAAAAAAAAAAAAAAAAAATATTTTTTTTTTATTTAAAATATATATATATATATATATATATATATATATATATATATATATATATATATTCTACTGTGGAAATGATAAAGACAAAAAAGACAAAATCAAAGAACAAACATAAAAGTTTACAAAATAATAAATTAGATATTTTTTTATTATCATATAGTACCAGAGAAATATCATGTGCCTGCCACAGTCTTCGAGACGAAAATAGTGTCGAATTTTGGACTGTTTGGCCCAAGGGACCTTCCTCAAATTAGGCTTGGTCCATTTTGAAAAATAATTAAATTAATATATATTTTGACAGTTTCAAAATTAATATATATTTTGAAAAATAATAATAAAATATTTATTCTAAGTTTAGTGTTTGTATGAATCTTTTTTAAAACTCAAATAATTAAAAAAATAATTTAGGTATAGGGTAGCTGTAAATATTTTTCATACAAAACTAATATGGTAAATTAATTTTTCTCTTACTTAAAATATGTGTAAACTGTATTTTTCTTAAACTTTTATTTAAAATTTTACACTTTTCTTTCTGAAAAGTCAGGGCACCGGTAGCAAATTAATTAAAACAAACTGTTTGATTATGTTAATATAAAAATAAAATAAATTTTGATATCAAACTTTTATTAGAATTATATATATTTTCATCTTATCTGTGTGCCTCTTTCCTTTTCTCTTTATGTAAATAATATATTTATTTGTAAAATTACTCAGTAACTCGATATACATAGTTAGAGAGGACATACTTTTCCCTAAATTATTCTTTAAATACTTTCCTTCCTGTGTGTAAATATATATTTAAGATATGAAGTTAACAAAATACAAAAATATTAGTATTTTTTCTTTAAATTCAGTAACAACTTATATATTTAAGTTGTATCAAATTAAAATATAATGTTTTTAAATTTACAGAGAGGAGGACTAAGTACAAGTTTTGTAATTATCCATTCAAACAGACGTTAAACGTCAAAGAAAATAATGAAATATTTTATTTCCTTTTAAACCATGTTCCTTTACAATGAGAAATGTTTTTCCTTGTTTTTATGATTATTATTTTTCTTTTGATTTTCACGTATAAGTTTAAAAAAATATCTTGAAAAAAAGTTATTCTCCTAAGTAATTTTAAGAACTCAAAAAACTGTTTTTAGTTTATGACTTATACTTGAAGACAAACCTGTTATTACAAAGGAAATTTGTTATATAATCAAGTAATATTTGATATTCTCTTTCTAATATATATTTCTGATATTCTTAAAATAAATACAATTTTAAGAGACTTATATCTAAATCAACGAAAAGCTTGTTAAATGAGAAATACAATTTATTAAATTTATAATTGTTTACTAAATTTTAGGTATGATATAATCTTTATTTATTTTTTATGTTTTAGCATACAACTAATAAAATTTTCTTTGTGATGATTTATCAATCTTTTTAGTCAAACGCACACGAATTTTTAAGAGGTAACTACTAACATTTTCAAAAACACTATTTATTTTTTGCAAAAAGAATTAAAAATATAATATATAATATTTTATTTACGTGTAATTTTATGACTTTAAATGAATTCCAAATCATCAAATCTTTAAAGGATTGCGTGAAGTAGTGTTCTGTGCCCAATTTTTAAATAGGAAAAAATTAATTTGTTTGTCTAAATGTCTTAAAATGCAAGAACAAAGTGATTTTATTTTGTTTGAATAGCTAAAACGACATCGTTTCCATGGTCATATAAATACACAAGCCAATAGCCCCTCGTAGTCGCATTGCAAGTGTCGCGGAACCCAAATTCCTTCCGCCTTTGTCTTCAACTGCGTGAAGGAGAGGTACTGTTTCTGAATTTTTTTTCTTTCTTGTTGGTTTCTATGAGCTGTGAGCTGTTGTTTATTTCTTGTGGTTCTTCCATACAACTTTTGTTCTTAGAATGATAGAATATGTAATGGATTCGATTGCAGATTCGTTGTTTGTGAGGGACAGTAATGGAATACGGTTCAGTCTCTGACCCGAGTAAGTCCACGTTTTCTATCATAGATGAAGATCATACCTTGGCAAACACTGTCAGATTCACCTTAAATCAAGAGTAAGTCAAAGTGTTATGCCGATTCATGTCTCTAGGGTTCTTCTGTGTCTGATACACTAAGGAAACGAGAGAAGGGAAGAGCTATAAATTTCTTTTTGTCTGTGATAGACTAGTCAAACAGAGTCTTTGAGCCATTTAGGTTTAAGATTGATAGTGCTTCTAATGGGCCTAAGTAGTGTGGCCCACTATCAGTGTCTAGGGTAAGAAATTAAATTGTGTTAGAAAAGAATTATATGTAGAAGAATAGAACAGTAAACACAAATAATAGTATCACCCGTCAAAATTTAGAACACAAGGAATAAGAATACTTATAATAACTAACTAACATGAAAAAAAAATATAATAGATAAAAAGAGTTTAAAATGATCTCAATTGAAGTGTGTAATAATGCCACAACGCAGCGAATTGTAAGGAATTGAATAAAAAAACAAAAATGCAAAAGCTTTTGGCCGACAGAGTAAGAATTTAGTCAAATAGCATTTCTAAAACATAGGGAAGGGAGGTAATAAGTTTTTATCTTGAATAAAAAATGACTAAATAAAAATATTTTTACTTTAAATTATAATTGTAAAAATATTTGTTTGTTAGCGAGGTGTAACGTTGCAACTAGATGAGGATAAGATATTCATCCCAAACACTGAATTCTACACAGAACAAGGAATGAGAGACTGAATTTTGAAATGTCTGCCTAAATTCTCTTGAGAGCATCACACACTGAAGCCATAAACGGTTGCTTATCCATAGTAAATTTTGGGTCTGAAAAGTAGTCATGCACCTGAGTTTAAGTCGAAAAGTTCCTATTGATATTGATTTAGTGTCTTCATGCGGGCATGACTGATTAATCCATTTACATTTCTGTTAAATGTAGTTTGAAGGATTTTTCACTTTAAGACCTCACATATAAAGTATTGTCTGTTTTATTTACCTGGCTTTTCCATAGATCTCTTTTTATGCCCAAGTTTCTCTCTTTTCTTCCTCGTCATTATCAGTGCAATATATGCTGATGAGGCAATGTGATTGTATTATGTTGTCTTGCAGCCCAAGAGTGGCATTTTGTGGGTACAGCATTCCTCATCCGTCAGAGAATCGTGTTAATATCAGAGTCCAGACAACAGGTAAGTAACAATGACTGATTTTCAAATTTGTTTCTGCAGCTATTACTTTTTATTTTGCATTAAAATCACCAGAGTTCTGTGTACTTAGTTACCATTTCATATTTTGTTAGACAACGTTGTATATTCTGCCGAGGTGCCATTTGTTGCTTTTGATAGATACGAAGTTGTGAAAGGGAGACGAACTTTTTTAAGCCAATTATTATCACCACAAAAATTGTGATACTAAAATCTGTCTCGTTGCATTATATTCTCTCTTGAACGTAAAAGGTTTTTCTTTTCAAATTTGAAATATGAACACATTACAAGGTTTAGGCACTGCATCCATAAAAAAAAATAAACTAAACATCATACAAATTATACAAATTACTTTTCATTCCAATAGTAGATCATCCACAAATACGTTTTTCATGATGAGTATTTTCGCCCATAGGTGTATCTGTTTAGCATTTCTTGTATTTTTGTGTTGTAAAACTTGTCTCTTATAATTTATATATATAATTCAATATCACCGCATTGGTATCTTACTGTTGAATGTGTCTTTGTATAGGAGATCCAGCATCCGAAGTATTAAAAGATGCATGTCAAGATCTGATGCTTATGTGCCGCCATGTTAGGAGCACTTTTGATAAGGCAGTCAATGATTTTAAAAAGCAGCAAGGCTAGGATAAAATGGACACGCCGAGTTGTATACTGGCTATGGTTTCAATTTGTTTTATGTTGATTTTACTTTGCGTCATTGTTCTCCATAGTTGGGTATGTAATTGTTGGTAGTGAACTTATCTGCCAATCTTTTATTTTGCCCATGTAACAGATACACTAAAATATGATGAGCAGGAAAAGGTATGTGCCAAAATAGTATTCGTAATCAGTTTTGGAATATACTTCAGAAAGCAAACTTCATTCCTGAAACTAGCTTGTTTGCTTTTCCTTTTTTTTGGAAAAACTTGAGTTCATATCCACGTCAAGGGAAAAGCTATATAGGATGTGGGAACCAATCAGACACTGAAATGGCAGCCTTAGTTTTGAAAATTTTACTTCAGATATGCTTAGTTTCATAACCTCGTATACACAAAGGTAAAGCAGTGAATTTAAGAATAGAACATGCTCATAATTATGCGAATAGAATCAAATGCCTAAAACTTTCTTCATTATCATTCATTCATACTACTCAAAGGTAGGAAACATCATAATTTAGCAAAAGAAAGTATTTGTTACACACAAGGGTTTAGATCTAACATGATCACTGCTATTGTATATTTGTACATTCAAAGAGGTAGCAAATGATTGTTATGAGATATAAGAACTCTGTGGATAACCATTAGAGAAATGGGGTTGATAGTGTATTCCAATCATCAACAATACACATTACTCTACCATCAGCAGTTTCTTACACAGTGATTTGTATCTCTGGAAGTTGTTAAACGGTGGACATTTTGTTTTGTACGAACGTTGTGGATGAGTATTTTTAGTCAAATAAAGTTATATTTAATTAATTTGTTTAGTTGTATCATAATGATAACGATTTTCCATTTTAACCTTTTTTGTGAACTATTTTCCTGTTACAGAGTTTGCAAACATAAATCATAGTCAACCCCTAATTTGCTCAACTTAGTAAGAAATTGGAGTTTTTGTTTTTGATTTGGTCGTGTTTCCGTTATTTTCTGCATGCCAAAGCTTATTCTGATTCTAACAACCATATTCACGTCACACTCTCCAATCATAATGCCAATCTCATCACCCAAACAACCCTTCCTCGTAATCATCACAATCACTATCTTCTTCTTACAGAGCCCAGGTCCAGTCCCAATCATCGCTCGAGATGCCCACGTCATCAATTTCCGAACATCGAATCTCTACCCGGAATCCCTCGCATGGGATCCCATCATGCAGCACTTCCTCCTTGGGTCCCTCCGACAACGGGTCATAACCGCCGTCTCGGACTCCGGCATTGTCGAAACCTACATCTCCGACACGGACCTTCCCGAAGATGTCTCCATCCTCGGCCTTGCCGTCGATACCCCGCGCAACCGCCTCCTCGCCGTCGTGCACTCGTACCCTCCCCTCCCTCCGTTCAACGCCCTCGCCGCCTACGACCTCCAGTCCCGCCGCCGCCTCTTCCTCAGTCACCTCCCCTCCGAAGGCCTCGACGCCGCCAACGATGTCGCTGTCGATTACAGTGGCAACGCCTTTGTCACCAACTCCGGTGGAAACTTCATCTGGAAGGTCACCGCCGACGGTTCCGCCTCGATCTTCTCCAGATCGCCGAAGTACTTGGAGGAGACAAACAATCCGGCGGACGACGACGGCTCACCTCATGATTACCTAGGGCTGAACGGAATCGCTTACGTGAACAAGGGTTACCTCTTAGTGGTGCAATCGAGCACCGGGAAGGTTTTCAAGGTGGACGCGGAAGACGGGACGGCGAGGAAGGTGTTGGTAAAAGAGGAGCTGGTGGGCGCTGAAGACATCGCGGTGAGGAGTGACGGGGTGGCGGCAGTGGTGGCACCGATGAAGAAGCTGTGGTTGTTGAAGAGCATGGATAGTTGGTCGGAGGGAGCGGTGTTCGACAAGGTGGAGGTGAATGTGCGGCGGTTTCCGACGTCGGTGGTGGTGGGACATAAAGACAGGGTGTATGTGTTGTACGGACACGTGGATGAAGGGAAGATGGGGGATTCGGGAAGAGAGAGTTTTGGGATTGCTGAGTTGCGATCCAAGGGTGAAGACGAGAGTGTTTGGATCTTCGTGCTTATTGGTTTGGGCTGCGTTTATTTTTTCTTTTGGAAGTACCAAATGGCTCGCCTTGTCAGGAAGATGACCAAGGTCAATTGACTCTCACCTCTTCTTAATTGCCTCATTGCACTTTTCAAATTTCATTTTTCCAAACACTTTCTTATGTCTGTTCTTCAATTCAACCCCACATTGTGTGTATAACAAAATTGTTGTTATTGTTTTTTCTCCACAGATAAAATCAAATGTAAATCTAACAAGATTTGAAAGTACACATGATCACCCAATACCAAATCCCTTTATTTTTTTTCAATTCTCTATCTCTGAAAACTTCATTAACGTCGTTACATTTCTTTTTCCCTGAGAACAGCATTAATGTCGTTACATTTCTTTTTCCCTGAGAACAGCATCAATATTCCGCTTGCATGGTAAATATGCACTTTACGATTGATTTTACAATTGATAATTAACATGCACTGTGCCATCTTAGGAAATTGCCATTGTCTATTTCCTTGTGAGCCTTGTACGGCTTTACATATTAACAGGTACAAACAACTGAATTTCTCTGGTTACTTCAAATCTACGAATTCCCTTTTTCTATCACCACTACATTCGTCTCCTTAGAATCTACTTGTTTAACTTCGATAAACTAACCCCAAAGTGTTTTTTCAACAAGCACATGGGTTGAATTTAACTTCGTTAAAATAACCCCAAAGAGTTTTTTTACAAGAAATCCATAAAAAAATAGCCCAGGCTACCTTGAGATACATTCTGAATTGTTTCATAATAAAATCCAACTAGACCGATTTGAAGTTCTTATTCATATGGGAGAGTTGGCATGAAAATCCAAAAACGAACAATAATAACAGCGGATGACTTTTGAAGCAACCATGACGAAAATAAAATTATATTATCTTTATAAAAATTAACACAATGAAACATGATGAAAACTCAAAATTACTTGATGCTCAGCTAGAATACCCAAAAACCATGCACCTTACATCAAAAGTCTACAACTGAATCAGATACTCTTTCAGCAATGTCTTAATCAACTAACAACAGAAAATAAAAGCATGCAACTCCAATACTACTTTATTGTTCCCCAGGGAGTGTCTTGATGATATCAGAATCACCTGAATAAACCATAACAAAACAGTATTAGAAAAAAAAACATCAAGATCAGTTTCTAATATATGATTAAAATAAGAAAGATGGCATCCATTACCAGGATCAATAATGCTGAGACAGCACACTCTGTAATATTTGCCGCATGCAGTTCCCAAATCAACATTGTCTATAAAACAAAAATATTTTTTGTTAATGAGAAAGAACTACACCGAATCCTGAAAAGCGTCACAAGACATTTTCTACCAAATACCATAACATGGAACTGCTAAAAACACATCGAATGCATCAACAAATAAAATTACAACCCTATCGATTTTGAACCAATTTATACATCAAAAAAGATCTGTAAGTGTAACCAACATCAAGATGCGCGACCTATATAACTGTTGGTTTTCAAAATACAGGCATATAAAACATAAACTACTACAAAACAAAATTGAATGCATATTATTGAAGAGAATTAATAGTTAGATGGTTAAAATCCTACTACAATGAAACCACTATTTTGGTTATAATGCAATATAAAACCAAATTGAATGCATATTATTGAAGAAAATTAATAGTTAGATGGTTAAAAATCTACTATAATGAAACCACTATTGAGTTTATAATGCAAGAATATCCATGGCTCGTACTCAATGTTTATTCCTCTATAACAAAGAAATTACAACAGACATCACATTAGAATGCTGCCAAACGCTAACTTGAACTCTGAAGAAAATAATAGATGAAAAATAGTACACAAATATATAATAAAAATCACAATCAATAGTCAGTTGACCATAAAAACAATACCCTAAGTTAAACACAGTAAGATTCTAAACCCATTGAAATAAAAATAGTTCTGAAAGAATAGATTACCTAAACTAACATAAAACAGAAACTTGTAATTTTCCACCTATCACTGAATCATGCCAACACAAAGGGGATATTAGATTGAGTACTTACTGCCATTGTAGTGATGAACTCCAACCTTTGCTAACATAGCATAGTATTCTATCTCTGACTTCCTCAAAGGAGGGCAATTGTTGGCAATGATAATCAGTTTTCCTGAAACGAATTCAACAACATTTAGTTATCGTTTAATACACGTACCACCAAAACATCAACAAAAAGACATAATCAACACTACGCAAAACACAACACCAAATTCACAGAGAAGAGACCATCGAATCTGTCAAATAATTAAATTAACAAACAAGATTTTTAAAACAGAAGCACACAGCTACTTATTTTTAAATAAGATCATAAAACTTAATTGACACTGCCATTAGCACTGAGGTTACACGTAATGCTATGAAAAAATAAATAAAGAAATTGCCAAAAACGAAAACTTAGAATGACAAAAGTGTGCAAAAGGGACACCTTTGGAGCTCCTGAGCGACTTGAGAACGGTCTTGTAACCAAGGGTGTACTTGCCACTCTTCATCACAAGAGCGAGCCTGTTGTTGATGCTCTCATGGGTCTTCTTCTGCATTTTGCGAATTGAAAACAACATAACATAGTTCCATTAAAATCGACTTGGAATTGAAAACTAAGAACAGATCAAGAACGTTAATTGCAGAGAAGGAAAGAGAGCTCACGGTCTTCTTGGCGGCAACCATTGTTGCAGTATGGAGAAAGGAAGCAGAATCCCTAAACGGAGGAAACGGCGACTGAGAAGCTGTGAGGTCTGGTAACTAGGGTTTGATATAGTGTACTTATTCATCCTCCATTGGATTGGGCCTTTTGTTAATTAGGAATAATGGGCCTCACCAATTTGTCGTCAACGAGGCCCATATATTATTGGATCTGTTTTGATAGAAGTTTTTCATACTCCTTTCACTAATAATAACATTACTATGAATAAAATTGGAATATTTTAAGTTGTCACCAATTTAGCATTAAAAAAATATTTCTGTTTTTTTTTAAATTATAATTTATAAATATTGATACTCTTTGATTTTTTTTTTATTATAAATAGCCTGCACTTTGATTGTTATTTATTTTTTTCGAGTAAAAAGCAACTTGGAAAAGTGTAAACATGGCTGTGAAAAGTTGAAAAGATATGAAGGATGAAAATGAAATAAAAAATTACAGATTAGATGAATTTTCAAATATAATGTTTTGAGACTACCTAAACAAGTTAAACTTTGATACTCTTTAAGATATCACGAAGTTAAGTATATAACCCTCACATGTGAAAAAATGGACGAAAAAAATCTTTAAAATTATTATGTAATTAAAATATGTAATATGATTTAAAAAAAATCTGTATGACTTTTCAAATAATTATGTGACTTAAATTAATTTATAATATATTTTTATGAGATTATATAAATCAAATTTAGAGGTTTCATTTCAATATCAAAATCGTTTCTCACATAATACGTCCCCAAAAATTATATCATTGACGAGTAGAAAGCAAAGTATTGATAAAAAAACATTATATTCTCCTTATACATGAATAAAAAAAATAGGAAATAAAAAGTAGACAAATTGCTGAATTTCAGTTTTGCTGAGTTAAGTTTTCACAAGGCTATGGAAGTGGGGGTGTGAGAAGAGAAAAAAGGAGGTGGCAACATCAATAGAATAAGTGCCGAAATGGAAAAACTCAAGGCCCATATATTTTGGCCATTTTAGATCCTTTGTGCTGTGCAAGAAACGGCGGCAGAAAGGTGCGGAAGAAGAAGAAATGGAGAACGTGGAATTCGAGGCTTCGGAGATCGAGTACGTTAGCTATGGCGGCGAGCACCACCTTCCTCTGATAATGAACCTGGTGGATCAAGAGCTCAGCGAACCTTACTCCATCTTCACGTACCGTTACTTCGTCTATCTATGGCCTCAGCTTTCTTTCCTGGTTTCTCAACTTCTCATTTTTTTTTTCAATTTTCGATAATTGAATTGCTGTAAAACTTGTGGGTTTTCCTTATGTCGATTTGCTTTCTGCATGTGCTTGGTTTTAGGCGTTCCACAAGGGTAAATGCGTGGGCACGGTGGTATGTAAGATGGGGGAACACCGCAACACTTTCAGAGGCTACATTGCCATGCTGGTTGTCATCAAACCTTATAGAGGAAGAGGCATTGGTAGTTCTTATTCTATGTTGTCTTTTTTTTTTCTTTAATTTATCTGTGAAAGAAGTGAAAAATATTAAATTTTGACGTGATTTTTCTTATTTCTTTTAATGGAAAATTCATAATATGAAGATACTAGGACCTTGGCCACGTTTAATCGAAAATAGGCACTAAGAATCATTTTTTATGATTTCTTCCAAAAATCACTTCTCAATCTAGGATAACGAATTTATGAGTTTAATACACGTGTCCAATTTGTTCAGTGGTTGATTTTTTTGTGTTATTTTCCTGTTTTGTGATGTTATTAATTGATATTGTTATAGTGTTAAGTGTTTTTGTGATGTTATTATTGGATATTGTTATAGTGTTAAGTGTTGTGATGTTACTAAATGCTAATGTTTGGGTTTTTCGTTTTTGCTTAATTTTTTCTGCAGCTACAGAGCTTGTTACTAGGTCTATCAAGGTGATGATGGAATCAGGTTGTGAAGAGGTATATGTGTGTATTAATGTTACCATGTGTAAACAATAGAAGTACACTGGATGATTTGGGAATGACGGTTATGCATTTATTATACACTTCAACGTGCATTTGTGTGATGATTGCATCTTAGTTAATGTTTTGGTGTTCTGGTCCAAAAATGATTATCATGTAGATGGGATGAAAATGGTGAACTCCCAAATATGATTCACACTTATTTTATTCCTTTACCTGGGAAGCAGAGAATTAGTTTTTTCCTTTCATTGTTTATCACACTTTTATTCATTTTATTTTAATTTTATTTCCTTTCATTGTTCATTGTTTATCACACTCCGCAGGCCAAGGTTACCTTTACTACCCAATGTACTCATACCCTGTCATGTCCTGGCTTATTCCCTAAATGAGTTCTCTCATTATTTTTCATATTATTCACCATTTTTTTCCTCTCAGTCTCCTTTGTCATCTGTCCCTGTCTTCTGTTAAACACTTCACTCTTCCAATCAAATTCTTCACTATTCTCTTCCTTCAAATTTTATCCTGGCCCCCCTTTTCTCGTCTTCTCATAAACACCGAAAGGTCCATTTTCCCATTTCTTCATTTCCTTCCGTATGTGCATTCCAATGGTTCATCATCTTACAGCCAGCCTATGGTTTCATGTCTTTTATCAGTAAGTTTCACTATGATATATCATTACAAATAGAGAAAATGTAGAAAAATTGTTAGGAAATTGAAATTGGAACCAAGATTTTTAGGGTGAGTTATTGTATAATTTGGCTGACTTTGATGTTGTTTTACTAGAAAAAAGAAAATCAATGTATCATTAGCGTTGTAATATTAGTGCAGGACATGCCAATTAATTGGTTGTATATAAAAATATCAAAATCTTTTATCATATTGCAGTTTTATTCATGCAGGCATGCACCTCTTTAAATACTAGTATAATGCTCAAATACAACACTAAAACTGTGTGCTGATTTAATATGTTTGAGTATTTAGTCAGAGAGAAAGATTGAGTACCAAATATTCAACTTTACTTTCTCCTATATACAAATGGAAAGATGTTTGTTTAACCTTCAGTTTCTAAAGTTGAATAGCAATGAGAACACGTCCATGTTATGGATATGTCCCTGCATTTCTTGATTCTCCATTTTCTATAATTAAACTAGGATTGTGATAATACACGTGCATCTTTTCGGTTTTCCTCTAAAACATCAGTTCTGTTTTTGTCTCTTTCATTTTGTTTGTTAAAAGCACCCTTTGGAATGATATATTTTTTCCCCTCATTCTTCTATTAGCCTTGTGCTTAAATTTTTTCATGTTTTTCCTTGTTGAATGCTGACAGCTTGTTAAGAGATAAATTCATTTTGAAGAAACTAATCCTACTGCCATTATAGATTTTGATTCTTATCATGTAGTGGAAAAACAGTATAGCCAGAGTTATATTGAATATCATACATCTGTATTCGTAGTAGCTTAAGCCTAAGTTGTATAGAATTTGACCTTAGGAACAAACTTAATGGTTAAACTCACATTCTTTGTCATTATATGTATAGGTTACATTGGAAGCGGAAGTGACAAATAAAGGAGCACTGGCACTGTATGGTCGCCTTGGCTTTATCAGAGCTAAACGGCTCTTTCACTATTATTTGAATGGTGTTGATGCTTTCCGTTTGAAACTTTTATTTCCCCGCTCAGAGTTGCACCCATCTCTTCCTTTGATGGCAGATAAATATGAGAGCCACATGCAAAGTGACCAAGGTGATACACCATTTAAATAATTATTTTGTTCTGTATTTGAGGAAACAGTTTGGGAATATATTTGTAAAATTAACCATGCATATAAATTCTAGTATAATTTTTTTTTTTTTTGTTGTATAACTCCTTCATTTGAAATGACTATATAGGAAAAACATCATGTACTTTGATATATTAATGTTCAGGTTTTTTTCTTTTGGGATGAAAAGCACAATGACTTCTATCGATATGAAAGGTCATGTTCAAGTTTTGAATGGAACTTGTTCAACACATATTGGGAGAATAAACATAGGCTTTGTACCCTGTATATCAGAGAGGAATTATTTCCTTTCTCTTTAGTTTTTAAAATGTCTGTCTTGTCACGACTTCTTTAGAAATCGGAAAAGTGATTAATAGGAATTTTAAAACTTTTTGCGAATAAATGTTTATTATGTAAGTATTTGTATAATGGGGCACCATGCATTTTTGTTTCAGCAAACTCTCATGGTTAAAAACCACCATCAGTAATCACTACCACCTAAAATATCATAACACTAAAAAACTAGATTGCTCTTCATCATGACACATTTTTGTATCAGAGTTCATGATTCATGTATGCACACAACAATCTACATCAGATAATCCCACTCGGCCATTAATGAGACTCGAGTACCTTAGATTTTTGGTTCAGAATTTATTCCTTTTTAGACAAGTTATGAGTGATTCCGTGGTGCTATGCGATTTCCAAAACTAAAAAATGATGGAATGGGAAAAGATAAGAAAATGGTAACTGGTCTAGTAATGAGGATAAGTGTGTATTTTATATTAATGGTGCTACTAAAACAGTCCTTAGTAATATCAAATTACATCATCTAATATTTATTAATTCCAATCAATTACATGACAAACTGCAATGAGTTATAATTATTTTTTCATATTATCCTTAATATTAAATACTAGGTCCCAAACAATATTATATGTAGTAATTGATTCTATTGATATTATCTTTAACACATTTAAAATCAGAATATTAATGTCATTTGTGTAGGAACAATCGAGGTTGCAAACACAAACTTGTTCTCTAAGAGTATCGAAACTATTGTTTTTCTTAATCATTGACTTGGGTATTGAAACTTTTGTTTTTTAATCGAGGAGATTTGTTTTTATATATTCAATAATTTTATATTTTTATATCATTTAAGAGTCGAGATTAAAAATAATTTAAATTTATTTTTTTTTTCAACTTTTTGAATATCAAAACAAATAATATTTTAAATGTGTCGATTAATTTTAACAACTGAAATAAAAATAAGGTTTCAAATGCAAATCCTCATTTTCCTTAAACGTCAACTAATGGATTTATTTTGATATGCTAAATAATTTTGCATCATTTAAGAGTCTTTCAAAATAATATATTAAATGTGTCAATTAACACTAAAAATAACAAATATAAAAATAAAAAAAAAAAAAACACACACAAACACACATATATATAAATATATATATATATATATATATATATATATATATATATATATATATATATATATTATACACTCTATTATCGAAAATAAATAATTATACTTTATAAATTTATGAAAAAAGAGAGTAGATTTTAAGGGTTAAGTTATCTAATGAGAATTTTGAACAAAATAAATAAATAATTTATAAAATTGTAGTATTATTCTATAATCATAATTTTATATTAATAACTCGCATCTTGTTAAATATGATTAGAGAACATTATATAATGTTTTCTTAGTAAAAATGTATTCAAGTTTTATAAATAAAAAATCTAATTAAAAATATTTTATATAGCATAAAGCAGTAAAATTACCAAGAAAAATTAGTTATCTAGGTCAACATTCAATACACTATATTATAATATAGTAGAAAAACATTTTCAACTAATAATAAATGAAGATTAAAGTAATCAATTTTAGCACACATGGGGATATAAAACATTTATAGATTTTGATGATAATGAATTATTGTTGGAGAGAATAATAAAGTGGTAATTAGGGATGTCCGGGGGCGAGTACAGTATGGGTAGTAGCTCCTTCGTAGCCTACTTGTTGAATAAATATATGTCTTATATCCATATCTATGCAAGTATCCATTATGCAAGTATCAACATATTTTTTTTAATATCGATGGATATTCACGGTACCCGCGGTTATTTACAAAAGAAAATTTTAATATTTAACAATATATTTCAACCATAAATTCAAATAAAAATACAATGCTTAACATTTATAAGTTTCAAACAAAGTAGAAATAATCTATTTAAATATTGTTGAATGACAGTTTGCAAAGAAATGGAAAATTTTTAAAACCAATTGATAAAATTCAAGATTAATGTGTTAATGTTTTAGTCGTATTTTTTTAATTTTTTATTTAAATTGTAGTATAGCATATATGAGTATCTATAAGTACGAATACCATTATTTATATATATATATATATATATATATATATATATATATATATATATATACCCACCTATTAAGATGTGGATTTAAAGAATATTCATACCCGTTATTTACAGTTATCCATTTACGATATTCATTTTATACTCGTTACATAATAGCATATACAGATTTTTCTTACTTATGGTGATAATAATTGGTAGGTGACACGTCAGACATCCAAATACTTAAAGTAAAGCAATAATCATCGAACTTTCTATAGGAAGCATGCCTCATGGGACATCATTTGTTTTCCCCAAATTTAATCTATTTCAATTTCCTCTTCTGTACTTCTCATCGCATGCAGAATGAACAGGTCAAAAAGCTTCTTCAATCAAAATCATTCATTTCACTTTTTTTTCCCCTTTCTCTTTTCTTTAACTTCGCCAAACATCGCCGCTTCCGTCTAACCCAAACTTCATAATATACTATTGCTATTTGCAGACTTATGTTCAACGCCAACCCAAACTTTTTACACTTTTTCTTTCTCTTTTATTTTTTTATATTACAGATCCTTCATTATAAATAAGGTTAATTTACGTAAAGATGAGAATAATTGTATTATAAATAAATAAATAAATAAAGATATGTTGACATGTTTTACAAATGACTAAAAATAGAACAAATTTACCTCTAAACAATCTTCACCTTATTAGAAACTCTTAAATTTGCATCTTACACCATGCATGTAATTACTTACTAATAAGTACTTTCTTAGTCACACTTCACTTCAGAAGTTCAAAGATTTTAGGCTAAGAATATATGTGGTTGAAGAAAGGAAGAAAATGGGACAAATTGAAGAAGAATTTTGACATTATGACCCTTTTTCTTCTTAGATTTTTTTTTTCTTGACGGTTGCTAATGTTTTGTCTTTGGTTGGGAGATACTTGAGTCATTAAATTTGATAGGAATGATTGCTTAAACGAGTCGTTTATCTTAACAAAAATATGAGTATCTATCAATCCATAAATATAAAGCTAAATTTCAATACATAAAAAAGTGTTCACCTAACGTCTTACTGATTAATTAATAATTGGAGAAAAATCTGAAAAAAAGAAGTAAAATATGATCTGTTTAAATAATTATTTTTGTCTCACTTTGATCGATTAAAGCAAATCACTAAAAACTTTCCAAAAAAAAAGTGATCAACACGGAACAGATAGCATTATCCATAATCGAATTTGAAATTAAATGTGGGATCCATGCTTGTGCAAGTGCAAGCTCAAAGAAAGATACTCAATCCTTCACTCTTTTCTGCAGCAACACTAACAAAGGTAAATATTCTACTAGTGAAGCTTTATAATCGCTTTTGTCGAGATTCTGAAGCCATGTTTGGATCAAAGCTCATGCAAATTTAAATTTCCAACTACAAATTTTGATGTCAAAGCGATGGTTACACATCTCAAAAATCTTGATATTTCGAAAAATTGTGGACAACTAATCCTCACGGATAAAGATAATGATATTTTGACCCGCTTTTAACCCATAATTTCAATCATCTTTATATCATCTATTTTGATTTTCTTGAATGATGTGATGATTTAGAGATGAATGAAATGATGGTTAAAAATAGATTAAAAAAAGTGAATCAAAATATCATTATCTATCAGGTAAATATTGCGACTGCAATATTGTGAATACAAATTAATCAAGACTTTCAAAAGCATGCTACTGGCCTGAATGACCATGTCCCTGTTCATCAAATTGTTGTTGGTGGTTGTAGAAGTAGGATGCTTGAGAAGAGGTTGAAGAAAAAGTGGTAGAGAATTGAGAGGTGAAAGGATCTTGTTGCTGCTGTTGTTGTTGCTGATGTTGTTGTTGATTGTTGAAAAGATGGGATGTGTAGTAAGGAAACTGTGCATCATCGCTTGAAAGAATCTGAGCGTATTGAAGCAGGTTTGGGAAAAGTTGGTGGCCATGTTGATCGTGTGTGGAAAATGAGGGAGGAACAGCATGAGCAGAAGAAACAGTGTTGGAAGTTGCATGGGAGGGAAAAGTGTTTGTGTTTGATGAAGATTCAATGTTTTGGTGCATAAAAGAAACATTGTGATGAACTCTTTCGGGGAAATTAAGCTTTGCTTTTGTGCCTTTGAATTTGAGTGCTGCTCTGTCATATGCAAGTGCTGCATCTTCTGCTGTTTCGAAGGTTCCTAACCACACTCTTGCTGCTTTTTTTGGGTCACGGATTTCTGCTGCCCATTTCCCCCATGGTCTCTGTCTCACTCCTCTGTAGTGTGCCTTCTTTGTCACTCCTTCATTACCAACACACACAAATTAATCACAGATTCAATGTTTCATACACTAGAATTCAAGTTTGAATCTAAGTTCTATATTAAATAAAAATTAGAAAATTAAATATTATATAAGAATGAAGACTCATAAATTCATTATCTTAAAATTTTTACATAGAGATAATGTCATATATGTTGAATTCATCTCTTATTGATATCGTATCTTCTCATAACTTGGTTAAATTTATCTAAAATGAGTAGAAGTTTAGAAAGTTTATTTATTAAGAAAATAAGTAGAAGATTGGAATATATTTATTTTATTAAAAAGATATTTTCTCTTTCAGAAAAAAAAATATATATAACAAGCAAACTAATCAACATCTTGTTGTATAAAATAAATTTAAGTTCTTATATCATCGTAAGAAGAAGCTCAAACTTAACCTAACCGAACCTATTAAGGATAAGTTAGTGGTGAGAAGATATAGACTTTAGGTTAAAACCCTATAAAGAGTCATTGTAGACCAAAAAAGGGAGTTTCAAATTTATTTAGTTGTTATTTATTTCTACAAGGCTGAATCTGGAAACAGAACGTGCAAATTATAAATGTGGTGGAACCATTTCGAAACACAATGTCTTATAATAATGTAATTGATTATAAAAGAATGTAAGTGCATCTGTCTTAACTTAAAAAAAAAGAGAGAACCATATCAAATGTTTAATGCAAATACCGATGTAACAATGTTAAGGTAGGTAAGGTAGGTGTAGATTTTATGTTCCCCACTGCATAAAACTTGTCAAACTCTGCAGATATTCAATATTAAAGTATTTGTAATTTGATATCATAATTTAAAACGAAATTCAAATTAAAAATTATTGTTATAAAGTTTTAAAAAGTTCTAAGAATTATGCATGCAATATATATGTGTGACGTATGAATGTTGGGAACAGAAGTATGATATGTATTTTATTCTGTTACGTGAAGAAATTCGTATGTTTAGTTCTTTGTTGATGTGTGGTTTTGGGCATTGGTCAAAGATGAGATAAGAAGAAAGAAGAAAAACCACGACAACTTGATAGAAGACACACGCATGCATTGAATTTCTGTGTTTACTAAGTTGTCCACATGCCACTTATGCTAACATTGTCATTCCCAGTTTCCATTTTTCTCATTGTGTGCTGTTTTAGTTTTTATTTATTTATTTATTTATTTAAATGAGATTTTCAATATTTCCATCAAAATAAATAAAACTATGACATTCTTTCATGAAAAACTAACCTGTTTTTTTCAAAATACACGAGAGATCAGATCACAGATCGTTGTATAAAGTTATACTTATTTGAATTTAACAACAATAGATCAGAATACACCAAAACAAATGGATTCTACCTTTACTTTGGTTTTTTGACTGAAAACAGATTCATTCTGCATATGCACCATTTCCATTCATCGGAATTTAAAGACGCAGAAAAATGATGAATTGAAAGAAGATAAGAAAGGTAGCAAACCTTTATCTGAAGAAGGTTGAGGTTGAGGTTGAGGTTGAGGTTGATCTTTGGTGTCGAAGTTTGAGAAAGGAAAAGAGGTTGATTGTGACATAGGAGGGTTCCGATTTGAAGTTCCCATAACTTGAGAAAGAGCTGAAACCATTGCAGACATGTCAGTTTCTGAAGACCAAGTCGCATAAGCATCGAATTCTTGTACTGTGTCCTCTTTCTCTTCCTCCTTTGATGTTTCTGAAGATAGTGGTAGTTTTCCATGCCTTCTTGGATCCACTTTTAGGTTGCTTCTCTATGCTCTTTTATGTTCTTAGATGTGATCTTCTTCTGCTCGTGTCAATGCTGCTATATAATAACCCTCTTATACTTAAATATATATTTCTTTTTTTCCATAGTTAATCATTCACTCTCATTTCAATTTTTATCTAAAGTGTTTTATGTTATTATAATATTAATGCTACCATCTAGCGTTTATCTCTAGACCAAAAACTATACTTTTTAATTAAGGTATAATTTTTTTATTTAACTTTTAATTTAGATGCAACTCTTTAATTTAATATAAATCTAAACACTACAATTCGATTGTGATTTAGTTCATTTGATCTCAGTTATATAACAATTGATGTTACCTATAATAATTAAAAAAATATATAATATTTTTTTTTTCAGGATCTTTGTGGTGGTAACTGGTTAAATGACATTCTTTTTTACATGTCTGAGTTTTGAGTTCTTGGTAGACCAAATCCATATCTATTGCCATATTCTTCTACACCAATTGTGTTTTGAACAAGTGGCTTCATACCATTTAAAGAATAATGACAGTGACACGATTATAAGTGGCTAAAACAAAGACACATCTCTTCTTCTTCTTCTTCGATTTTCTTCCTTTTAGTAAATCGGATTTTCAACACCTTTATTAATTTGTAGGATCAATATTTGAGGATGGTTTTTCTGTACGATTTTCATAGTTATGAAATAATTAGTATTAATTGGTTATTGTGGTAATAGATTTTAGAACTAATAATCCTTTCTTTTTTGTATTTATTCAAAATTATTTTTAAATAGTTAACTTTTTTGGATAGGGAAATAAAAATATTTTTTATATGTTTAAAATATATGTGTACAAAGCTAAAACAATTTAATAAAAATTTCTTCGAAGGAAAAAAAAAAGTTGCATAGAAAAATTTGTAAGTTTCTGCATTTTGAAGGCGTAAAACCTAGTTTTTATTTAAGAAAATTGTTTTGATAAACTTTTATAGTTGATATTCCAAAACCTCATGGAATTTAGTATAATATATGTTCTTTTAAAAACTAAAATGGAAAATTTTCAGCTATTCCAACAAAGATGGGATAAGTCTTATCTACTTTTCTTAGAAAAATTGGGATGAGGCTAAATTTAAAACATTTTTTCAAACAAGTTGTTAAACATCTAAAAATTTGAAATTTATAATTAGTTTCTTATATTTTACTTAAAATATTTTCTTCAAAAATGACTTCCAAATTTTTTTTTTATGATTTTCACCTTATATAAACTTTATGGAACTTAATATAAATAAAATAAACCATTTAAAATTATTAATAGGATTATAATCAATTATATATATAAATGACTTCTTGAAATAATCATTTCTTAGTTTGTTCCATTTAGATCTATTAAGAGAGGATGATCAATGAAGTAATGCAATTTCAATGAAACCTAAATTCAACTATACAAAGAATTATTGATATCACTTTCAACCCAAAACTTTAAAATAATTTATTTATGATTTGTACTCAATATTAACTTACACTCACACTTGAATTCATAACCTTTTGAAACATTTGATTAATAATTATGACCAAACTTATCACTACATTTTTTTCATAAATTCAATTGTAATAAATTTGAATTTAAATTTAATACATTATTACTGTACAATTACTGCAACCTCAATTTATTAAAAATTGCTGAGATAATTTAAAGTAACTACTATCAAAAAATTAATAAATTTTAATTAGTATAAGCAAACATTTAATTCTTTCACCACAATTAAATTTTTAAAAGCATTAAGTTCATATAAATAAAAATTTAAACCATAAGATACATGGCTTGTTATGTTGACATAGACAATGAACATAACTTACAACAACAAAAAAAAGACAATAGACAGGAAAAGATTATGATTATCATCAAAAGATTATAACAAATATTTTGGTCATATCTACGATATACATATCCATATATGGGATGATGTAGACTTGACATTGACACAGTTCCTTAAATATATCAATCGATTTTTATGAACACTAAATAACTTAACGATGTTTTTTGATACAGCAATCTTCATGGTTTGTCTGCAAACAGTGCAGAGTGTTATCTATTTTCAATTGTCTATATCCCATATTTCCAAAACCTATCTTTAGTTCCAATCTCAAAACTTAATTCACAAAGTAACCACACACACACACCGAAATTGCAACCTTCAATCTGCACGCCGCGTGCATGAAGTACAATGTTGTCCTCATTCCTCTCTCTTTCATTCACGCATGATCTTTGGTCCTTTCATCACATGTAACTATCTTCTTTCAGCGTCCCATGATACAATTCCTTTCTTTTCATACCATTCATTCTCATTACTTCCACCACTTTTATTTTATGCTTATATCATACACGATATATACAACTTTATGTTTCTTTCACTCAAATAGTCAAAGAAAAATGAAATTTTTCATTCATTCGGTTAAAGATCCCCATCCAGTAAGATTAGTTTACGATATATAAATGGATTAAACTTTATAAGCTCAATTTTTAATATGGTATCAGAGTAGTCAGATTATCTTAGTGATATTTTTTGTTTATTTTGATTTATTATATCACTTATTATTGAAAAATTTATTATTTAGTTGGACTATTGTGTCATCCACTATCCGACTGCTATCAGATTATTCATTAATGTCTAATATCATGCTCGAAATGTATATGTTTTAATGTTGAGATCCTTAATACTTTAAATTTAATTTAATCTTATAGAAGCAATTTATAAGATAAAATTTGTTTTATATTATATATTATAAAGTTATCTTATTAGGATTTCTTACACATCATCAAACCTGTTCCGGTACACCCAATAAGTCTCACATTATTTAGGAGTCAAGGTCAAGCGAAGTTTAAATACTCTTACCTCCTTCGACCCCCCTCTGAGACATTTTTTAAAGACAAAACTGTAACAAAACTCAAATGCTCCAAAGTGGACAGTATCTTGGGAACGCGATATTTGTTCCTAGTTGTTCCTGACGATGACTGTCAGACGAACTTGGGTCGGAATCGGAACAAAACCACTTAAATATTAATAAGTGATTTAATAACAAATAACTCTAATTTCATCTTTAAAAAATAAATTTTACACATCGTTGTATTCCTCTAGAGATATTTATGTTCTAAATTTACTTGATGACTAGGGATGAAAATGGAAGACATGAGTAGAAGGTAAGTTAATTGGGTGGCATCAAATGCTTAGAAAGAGTGAGTAATGAAGATGAGTGGTACGTCAACTTTTCACTCATAATCGTATCCCATGGAATGATTGGTGATCTTACTTTAATACTTTAGTTGAGTTGAGTTGAGACACAACACACCACAACCTCTTTTACTCGCTAACTTTATGAGTAGTAACATAGAAATTTTGTGTACTTTGACGATAAACGGTGATTAATTAAGTAATTAATTAGGTTATTTAAATTGGCGAGGAAGGAACATTCAATGAATATGGATTTGGAAAGCAAAAGAAAAAGGGTGTCGGCGTGAGTGATTGATTGATTAATCGCATCACATGTGTGAGCCGCAAAGCAAAGAGCATGCATGATGATGCAAGTTGCATGGGAATGGATGTAGATGTCTGCGCATGCATTTGCATCTGCGTCTGCATGTGCATGTGCAGTTTCCTCGCATGCTATCACTGTCCTTTCATGTGTGTCAACATCACTCCCACATGCCTCCAACATCCCACCTTACGTTATTTTTTTCTTCTCAAATTTAATACATTACCAAATTAGAAAAGAGAAAAAAAAATTTAACTTTAAATAAATAACATCTACAAGTAATTTAGTTTTAAGATTTTTAATTTGGATGAATATATATCATTATCTTTACTATGCTCTTTGTGAAATTATAATTTATAAATGTTTTTTTCTCTCGTTGTTTTAGAAAATAGTACAATAAAAATATTTGAAATTTTATATCAAACTAAAATTTGACGACTTTATAATACAATATATAAGTAATAAATAATATAAATATTCTCTTTTTTAAGAGAAAATAATTATTCATTTTCTGTCTTATTTTGTATTTTATTTATTGTTTTAATAAATTTTTATGTGATATTAAATGATCGAATGTTAAGATTCGTAAATAATGTTTAATACAATCTTATCCGAAGAAAGAATTACTTATTTCTTAATTTTTTTTCTATTTTTTTCTTTTATATAATTAACGTGTTTTTAGCTTTTCGGTAAATTGTACTATGATATTCTTAATTTGCTAAAGCTCGTTTTTTTAGATATTCTTCATTCTCGATTTATTGATATGTCATATGAAAATTCCTTCTTAAGTTGAAAAATATACAAACGTTTATTCTAAATGATTAATCGTTGATAAATGACTAAGTCCTTTTCTTTGACACTTTGGTTGATTGAAATTTAAGATATAAAAATATTTAATATGTGATGAATGACATATTTTGGTTAACTATTTGAATACTATTTTGTCTTTAGCAATTAATAGGGGTGTCAATGTCATTTCAAAACTAGTCTGGTTTGGCCCATGAATTCTGACAACTACATTTCCACCACTCAAATCTATACTCTTTTTATTCTCATTTTGGATATGTCAAAAGAAGCTGCTTCTTTCTTTCTTCTCCCCCAAATATTAGATTCTATTTGCCATCATACTTTATGAACACAAAAATGTTGCTATTTCTCTACCAGTGAAAGGAAGAGAGATATAACCATGAGAAACAGAAAAATATAAATACAATTTATAATAAAGGAAATTATGATTATTTGTTTTCAAATTGAGGAAAATCAGACTCACATCAATCTTTTTTTCCAACAAAATGACACTCAACATAATTTTAATCAGACTATTTTAAAAAGTATTTTTCAGGTCTAACAAGTTTACTTATTTTGATAAATAAAATGATATTTACCATTTTTAGAGTTTTTTTTTTGTTCAATTTTAAATAATAATATTTGGAAATTATACAGTTTCATGTCTATTTAAACAAACAAATAAGAAGATGAAGAACTGTTTCATGCCTTTGGATTGCCATATGGGCAATTTTTTAATAAATAATATAGCATAATGTTTGTTAATTTTTTTTTAAATGATTATTCTTTTAAAACTGTCTTGTTAAGGAATTGTAAGTAAAATATTTTTAACTCAAATAAGTAATTCAAACTAGTTCACCAAAAGGTAATTCACCTTGTCACTAACATGAAATAGTTTTACTTGAAACAAACTTGAAATCTTGTTCAAAACCAATACATGAAATAATTTTACTTGAAACAAACTTACAGACAAAACGAGAGAAAAAAAAAGCTCAAATGAATTAAGATTATTCAGCTCTTTGTAACATTATGTATTAGTACAATGGAGCATACAAGTAAAGTTCCTTACATGCTAACTGGACCCCAGTTACAATGAAAAAACATTAGAAAAATAACAAATTAAAAGAAACAGAAATTGCCAGTTTTGATGAATCAGAATTGACATGAAACCTTCTGCATTGAGTCTCCTCTAGTAGCATAATTTGAGATGTCAGTTATGTCTTTACAAGTGACAACAGAGACTCAAAAGACGAGACACAACTGCTATATTATTCAAAGTGTAACATTTTCAAAGAAAAAGTGAATAGAAGAGTGTGCATGCACGCACACCAAACATCAACAATGATGAACAATCCAAGAAGGCTTCAGCACAGAACACAAATAGTTGATAAAAAATTTCAGCAGTTTGGGATGAGAATGACTCCAAAATCAACAATATACAGAAGAAAAAAGCAAAGAGAGGAAGAAGGAAAACAAAGGTAAAATTGATACAGACTAAGTTCTCCTCAAACCACTTTACAAGCCTCTCCTCCAATCTCCAATGTGAAATTCCTGTACATGTAATCTTTTGACACAGTACTCTTGCACATGAAAAGTTGTGATTTAGTAACAAAAGCCAAAAGAACTGGAAAACTTCTTCCCTTACTCAAGGTTAGTGTTGGTAAATATGTACTGCAAACATACTTTATGAATGTAACTAGATCACTTGGCTTCCAAAGGTTAACTTAGCATCCACTAAAATTAATGGTATGGATGGTTTCCTTAGTCTGACTCCAATGAATGGCTATCCTCCTGAGTGCTGCTTCTCACTCTTCCACCTTTGTTGCGAATATTAATGCCCACTGGGAAAGGAACCTGTGTTCCTTGCAAAGTTAGTAGCCATTCTGTATGTAGTTTTTTTCTCTCTTGGTAAGTGCAAATTTCAAATGGCTTCCCAAGATTCCATACTACTACTCTTGAAGCAGGTAAGAATACATGCTATATTATGCTTCAAGCAAGCAAGAATACATGCTGTATGCTTGAAGCAAGTGAGAATGTATGCAATGTAACAGATAAATGGATCTTAAAAGAGATTTATACCTGGTCACCGGCATTAGGGCCATCTGTATTGAAGAGGATAGGCCTGCAGCGCTTATCCTCATTCATCAAGCTTGAATTTTGGAAGTGAGCAATGAGTGCTGCTTTCCCTTGTATGCGAGCATATGCAAGTGATGCCACTTTCTCACTGTTGAATTTCTCCCATTTCTTTCCATTGAACACCTACCAGAGTTGCATCATATGATTTAGTCTATTGGTGCAGGTTGTGTGTGTGTGTGAATGTAATGTGATTATAATAAGTTTAACACCAATCATTTTCAGTGTATCATCATTTTCTAAAGCATACCTGATAGAATGGTATAATCAAGTCGGGATTGATTATGTTGATGAATGCATATCCCACGTTACATTTGTTCTGCAATTAATGTTGATTCCGTGTGAATAATCAAACAAAAAATGAGAAAGGAATACTAGAGTAAATTAAATTTCATAGTAGAAATGTTATGTAAAAGGAATCTGTTTTCATGCAAACAAGTATATTTTACTAGAGAAAATAATTCAGATGAGAGCTGCATTTTCTTAAACTTTCTTATTGTTTGATTTGTCCATGAAAATGAATTTCCCTGGACGAAGGTCAGTTCATTTTCTTCTCTTTGAATTTCATGCAAGAAACCAAGAAAGTATTTTCATTTTACTGCTGCATGAAACAGAAGAAAACAAATATGTTCCTGAAAGATATTCTCTATACAACAAATGGACCATTAACTTATTATAAAGGGGGACAGTCACTTGCCCTGAAATCAATTGGTAGGTAAACAAAATCATAAGTTCCTCTATGGCGTTCGTCAATAGCAGCCAACAACATCTTGGATGTATACCTGCAGGAGAACAAATCAGAGTGAAGGAAAATGATAAGATTAACAAAATTAATGTAAACGAGATGTATAACTGAAATAGAATTCGTCTTTTTCAGCAAAACTTATGCAACACAGATGACAAGGTTTCTCATACATGCTTAAAACCTATGAAAAAAAAATCAAAAGCTTAATTTTGTGTTTATATTCATAACCATCCACCAAGCTCACCCACCATAACAGTCCCAACTTTATAAATATGTGTAGTCTACTAAACTGGTCATTAACCACGGCAAAGAGTGAAAAAAATAAACAGGAAACAAATTGTCAAATATCAGGCCTATAAAAGATAAGTTTGTTCACGATTGAAGTCATGTTCCTATGGAATCAGAATGTATTTACTCGTGGAGAAAAGGAAGGAAACATAAGCTTGCCTACTACCAAATCTACAAGTAAAAGAACAACACAAAGTTGACATAAACAGCTTCAATCAAAACTAAAAACAAGGCTTCCAAAGAACTTCTTTGACGACATAAGAAAATTGAATTTTCTAGAAGTGAATTTTCCAGAAGGTTAATCTCTTAAAAGAAGAAATTTTAGAAGAAAGCCCAGTGCAAACTAGGAGTAATTTGCTTAAGCTTGCAGTTCACACAAGAGTTCTTTCTAGGGGTTTGTGAGACTTTTTCCCAACAGCAAATTAATAATTGGTCTGCCTTAAGAAATCATATACCCTAAGGTTGGCTGAAAACTCCAAAATCTATTGCAAAGTGAAAGTACAACCCAAAATGTACCAAATGAATGTAAAAACGTTTTCATCGCAGAAAGTGAAAAAGTAAGTAAGCATAAAAGGCTAAAGCTATTTAATGTAATATATACATTTCTACTTACTTGTTAGGAATGTTCTTTATCATAAGTGTTGTTCGGATATCTTCCCCTGTTTTTATGCGGTCAATATCAAGTTCATACTGTTTCTTGTCCGCCAAGTTTGACACACCTTCAGTTCTCCTGCTTCTAGTACGTTGTTTGTGAGTCTCAAATGAATTAATCATATGGTTTCTTCCAGGAAACATTAGGTCCTTTTGGTTATGAAAATGGAGTCCAAGATTCTTGGGGAGGATTCGAAAATCAACACAGTTTCCCCCAAAATGGGGAAAGAAATTGCAAGAAACAAAGTCAACACAATTTGATGTTGTATTACCAGAAAATTGCATATTCCCAAGAGATTCCCCTGCATAGGTATGTCTTCTGTCCCAAAAAGGAGCTGAAGGCACATGCTGGCTATTTATGGGTAGAACAGTTGTCATCATATGAGATGGTGACCTAGGAAGTCCATGCAACCTTGGTAGGGTGGGGGATGGACAAACTCCATCAAAATAAAAAGGTGAATTTGGCCACACCATTTCAGGAGGCTGATAGAAGTTCCCACATTTGTAATGATGGCCAGGAGGAAGAGGGAAGCTTCCATTACCAGAGGATTTGAAAACTGAGAAAAGGGAGAGAATAAATATGATCAATTTAGTATTTCTTAAACATATCTTAAAAATTAGTCTTTTGTTTCCCATTTACTATCCAGGAAGTTCCATGATTTATAGATTTGCTAGCCATAGGATGAAGAAAAAAAGAGAAACGACAATGAAGAAAAAAAGAGAAACGACAATAAAAAGTTCTTACACATTCCAATCAATTGCACTTTTTAACTTACATTCATTGAATTCCATGAAGCGTCCATTGGAGTTTACTTGACAGAACTGCATGCTTTCTATTCTTTCTTGTGTTTTAAGATTGATGTTTGCTGCCACCTCAGGAGGAATACGGCGAGCACTGTTAGCTAAACCATCATGAAATTCTGGGAGAAAATGTGGATGAGAAGCTGATGATTCGTCTTGAATATCAAAATTCAACTGGCCTGGGGAATCGTATTCAGTAATTTCACGTCCGTTGTCAAATGATTTAACTCTGACCAGTGATGGTAAGGAGTTAGGAACACTTGAAGAGACCCCATGAATACCAGCAGTTTTCACAGATGGTGTACATGAGGCAGGCTCAACACCAAGAATTCTTCCACCATCCATCTTACCAGGTTTAGAAATGCCATGCAAACCTGGTCCAACGTACAAACATCATTGAGAGAAAAAATATGTTTCTGCTGCTGAATTGATAGTTGATTAGCATATTTTCTACCTGGATAAAGGCTACTTTCTTTCTGTTCTAGTTCTGGATGTATCTGTTGAGCCATACTGAAGCCAAATAAAAGCAAAAAAAAAATTAGCAGAACAAAAACTAAATAACTTACAATTAATGGCTTCTGATCCTGTAATTTGCTTCTTGAACAATAAGGAACATAGAATGAAACACTGATACTTCTTTTTAAAATTGCAGACTAAATTGTGACTGGTATTGCAGTGTGACAGGAGGAAACTATTGTGACAATTGAACCCAAAGATTACCTCTGTTTTGAGTCTTCACATAGGTATGGTTCAACCTTTAGCCTCTTCCTGATAGTATCATCTCTATTTAAAGCATGGAGAGCTGCCTCTGCTGCTCTAGAATCATAATATTCAATCAACTTGTGATGTTGTAGATCATGTGGGCTTTTACCAATCTGCAGTTCAAGACAGTTAACCAACCACATACAAATTGTTCTGATCAATATTTGTGCAATAAATTAATTGGTAACCAAACTCACCTCCTTGATTTCTCCGTATACATTGAATATACGGTGAACTTCATTATCCGAAACAGATGAATCATACAAAAAGACCACAAGGGTGCGCTGATTCATATCTTTCTTGGAAGGAGTATCCTGATAAAATTTGTGCCACAAGCAAGACGTCACAATCGAACTCAACGCAAGAATATACTTTCAGTGTTACGAGGAATTGGATTCTCAGCACAGTTTGTTGTAGCATTATCAAAAAGACCAGTAATTACACAACACGATTGGATGAGCTTGTGTTCTAGGAGAAACAAAAGGACAAGAAAACAGCAAAAGCATACCTCAAAAAGAGATCTCAGTTCAGAATCTTCGACATCACTATTAATGTTTCTCACAACTAATGTTCTAGAAGGGTGTTTATCGTGAGGCTGTTCACCATCAATTAAGGCACTACACAGTCCTAGTTGACTGTTAAAAGCTCCATCAAGGATTTTAGAATTCTTTTGTCCAGAAGATGGAGTATTATCATCTCCTAAATCCATCCCTCCAACACTACTGAAAAGGTCTAGTTCATCCATGTCATCACCAGAGCTGTCTTGGATGATGTGGTCGAGCTCAAGTTCATTTGTCATTCCAGAAAGGAAATCATCATCACTGGGGAGTAGATTTCCGATAATTTGAGCCTCAAGTTCTTCAAGAGAGTCAAAAAGTCTTTCTTCCTCGTAGTGGGAAGCAACAGTGTCAACAGAATGCCCATATAAAGCATTATTTGCTGATGATCTCACTGCACCGATAGAAGTCATACAAAGGCATTTTAGCTCTTTAGAAACCTCAGCATACAACCCAAACTCATTTTAGAAGTTACGAGGCAAATAAAACTTACGTTTCCTGCTAAACAACTCCGACAGAGAACTTGAAAAGAGGCTACTCTCATTCTGAGGAGCAACTATATTGACTTTGCTACGATCTGGCAAATGGGATAACGCTTGTACACTCAAGCTGGTTTTTATTCCTTGATCAAAATCTACATGACATAAAATAGTCAAAGACTGATTATTAGATCATTATGTACCATCAATGCATATGCATGTCTGAGTTACTTTCTGTCGATACACTTGGCATGAAAAGTAATTTTCTAACTTCGAAGTACTTTGCATGCTGTACTCTCCTAAACTGATAGTTGAAGGTATTGAGAAAAAAATTAACCTAAAAGCTTATGTTGTCAAAAGCAACGGTAAGCCTTTTTGGGCTTGAAGCAAACACAGAGTTCAAGAGCACTCAAACATTACAAGTCAAGCTCTTCTAGTAATGAATGACCAGATAAAAGTTTTAAAATTGCTCAACCAAGGCAATCTGAGATTTCTAATATAGCAACTTGCAAATGCAAATGGAGCAAATGACTCCTAAATCCTTAACAACATATATACAAAAATCATATAAATTAGGGGAAAAAAGGTATTTAGCAGCAGATAACTGCAAAACGGATCCACCCCAGTAGCGCGCAGTCATGACAACAATAATAATAACACAGTCAAATAGATTAGTAAAACTAACCATAGCATTTCGGCATGTTATCTGATTTCCATAAGCTAGCCTGCCTCAGCAAAGAGAAAGAGAAAACAGGAATAAATAAGGACTGGAACCGCAACAGTGTTTCAATTTCAAATTTTTACAAATGACCCTAAAGTAACACCATGTATAGATGAAACAAGAATATACCTCATTAGAAGAACAAATATCTTCAGAGGAATACAACGATGAAGAGAAACAATTATAGTCAATTGTTTCAGAAGGCATGATGAACCCCACAATGTGTACTATGCCTCAAAATTGAAAATCTCCTAACTTTTTATATCTGTTGAGCACAACATAGCATGGCAGTCAATTCAAGCTTTTACCTCGCCAGCAAGAAAGCTACGAGGAATTGTAAACCTTCCAAGTTTTCAACACGCGATTAAAAACATAAAAATTCTTAATTAGGATAGATTATGGAAAGTTAAAACTCGTTGAACTAAGAAGAATGTGAGATGTTGGTGGCTCCTAACAATTTCCACGTGACATGTTTATCAATATCTCTTTTTTGTAAATTTAAAACATGATTACGATTCACATGATCAAAACCATCCAGTTCCAAATCACCTAATAATTTCTCAAGATCATGACCCTCTAACATTGGCACGCAACATTAATTGCAAATCCACCGACATTGTGAACGATCAAGAGGATTTGAAACAGTTGAACATCTTAATATTCACCCCCCCTAAAAAAGCTTAGTTACTTGACCCGTTGAACATTCTAAACCCACAAAGTCAAAAACCAAAACTTGAGAACAGAAGAGACAAAAATTGACGTAAACCCAAAACCCCATGATGGAAAAAGCGAAAAGGGGTGTCAAAAACAAAGACATTACTTACCTTGTGGGAATTGGAAGAGGAGAAGACAGAAGTGGAAGGAAGGGGTGAGAATGAGTTAAATAGTGATAGTATTTGGAAAGAAGAAGATGAAGAAGAAGAAGAAGAAGTGTGAGAGAGAAAACGAATAAAGTAGGGCATAAGGCAAGGTGGGAATTTGCAAAAAGGGAGGATCATCTTTGTAGGTATCAATGCATGTGTGGCGTGCAAGATCCTCCATCCAAACCTTCTCACAACCTTTTACCGTTCCCTGCATTGCACGTTAACTAACTACTTCAACTTCTCTCCTTTCTCACCTTCACTTCTTCTTCTTCTTCTTCGTTTCTGAACTTCAACGGAATTTGCGAGCTCTCGCCGGAACTGTGATTTTTCCGGCAAACAGGGACCGGGAGACGACTGTTTTTTCCGTTTATTTCGTTAACGGCGTGAATGCGGTTTCATGTTATGTTCCTCTTGAAATGACTTTTCTTACCATTCTTTCAATCATTAAAATTCCCGTACATGTGTTTAACAACTACATTACATCGAATTGACTGAATTAACACATTGATTGGATTGATTAATTTTTTGAAGCATCTTTGAAATTATGAATCGATCATTTTTATTATTATTTTCTAAGAACAAAGTGTGAAAATGACAAGAGTATTATTGTTAACCTATTTTCTTTTGACAAATAGATAAATAATGTAATCTAATATCCATGCCAACGTATACCGATGATGTTTTTCTTATTCTCTAAAAAGTTGCCACTTTTTCTGCACATTTTCCTCAAAATGTTCACCAACAAATTCATTGGACAAACAAAGCCAGAGACTTTTACTTCTGTATAGTGAGTTCTGAATCCTTTCCTGAAAATTTCAAACATGTTAATGACTTACCTTGTAATACATTCAATGTGTTTGCAACTTGCTATGGATCACTTCCATTGGAAGTATTTGTAAACTCTGAAATTGCAATTTTTAAGGAACAATTGAACAACATATAGCAATGTCTTTTCCTTTTGTTTCATCTGCATCACTTTTAATCCTTCATAAACCTTCAGCAATGGTAAGGTTTACAATGCATGCATGCACCTCAGATTACAAAAAATAAATGTAAAAAATTGAGTGTGGAAAAGGTTAAACTTAAAACAACAAAAGTTGGTGACTTAATTGCATTTTCTTCAGTAGTTCAACATGTTCAACAGATTTAACTATTTTTCTTTAGTGTTATTTTGAAGATTATAATTGAAAGGGTCATTTTTATGCTAAAAAAAACTAAAGGCCTATTAATATAATATTTAATAAATACAACATATAAATTAAAAAGTAAACTAGCTTCTTATTTATTTTTTATATATATATATTCAGAATCCATTCTTAAGTTACCTTTGCCGATTTTATTTAATTTATACATGTTCTTATTAACAATGACAAGTTTTTCTCATCACTATTTTGTTCTAAGTACAACTAATTAAAGCATATGTTTAGAAGGTGATTCTGTATTTATTTGTTAACTAATTACAAGATTAATTATTTTCCTAAACATATAATTATGTATTTTTTTTAATTAATGGCAAATAGAGAGATTAATTTCCAAAAAGGAGAATAATGTTTCTTCCGAGAGAAACCCGCACTTCATTATTTCTTCTTACTTCACACAGTAAAACCTACTTTAGCCTAAACATTAGTAGTAATTAGTGATTAGCAGAATCTAATTGTGAACAGTTGTTCATAACATAAGAATTGGGCTATAGCTACAATTTGGCCCAGCAAGAGAGAGAGAAAAAAAAATGATTATGGGTTACTCTTCTTACCAGATAACAATAAAAATTTGTGAGAATGAAAAATATTTTGAGGAATAAATAACAACATTTAAAATAAAGAGTTAAATAAAAAATTTATATGAGTATATTTAGCATAATATAACTATAAAGTAAGGAGGCTATATTTAAAACCAAACCAATTATAAATAATTGATCAAAAATTTAAGAAATTGACTAAAATTGTTTATTTATTTATTATAGTTGAATTTAATTCAAATTACATATTAAAAACTATCAATTAAATCAATCACACATTTAAATATAGTAATGTATGTTTATAATGATTAATAATTAATAAACTTTTAAGAGTATGTATTTTTCTTAAATTATTTTACTGTTTGATTATATTTACTTATAATGTATTTATACTTATTAAATCATGATAACAAATGCATATTATATTTATTAACTGTGAAGATGTCTAGTTTATTTATGGCTATAACAAATATCATAATAAATTTTTATTTGAAAATTTATATTATAAAAATATTGAAATATTTGTAATTGTTTAATAATTTTATAATAATAAAACTCAAAAACATTTATTTAATTTAATTTATTAACCATTTATTTTGGTTTTGTTTGCACCTTATATTAAATTAAAATTCAACCCGAATGATTTTCATATTTGGTTTCCAACCACAACTAAGCACAGACACATATAATAGTTGTTGCATCATATGTTTTATATATCATATTGAACATTGTTATAGAAAAAAAAATATTAGTTATTATAAATTTTAATAATTAATTTTGATTTCTATTTTTTCTCCTGACTTTCTATCTAGCGATTTTACTCTTTTTCGATTGCTTTATTTTTGTTTTAAAATTTTTATTTCCAAGTTTCGACAAATTTTATTTTTTGAATTTTATGTTGTGGATATGTACTAATATTTTTTTTTGTTAATATTTTTTCTTTTTAATTTCTATTGATATTATTTTTATTAGATTTTTTTTGTTTGATTTTGTTTTTCATTACTTTTCGAATTATGTGTTTTAAGAATTTTTTTAAACACATTTTAATTGAGAAATTAAACTTTTGTTTGGATTGAATTGAAAAATTATTAATTATATTTAAGGTTTAATATTTAGGTTTAACACGTTTTAGTAGATAATGGAGATGAATAAATGAAAGTTAAAAGAAATTAATCACAATAATTTAATAGATAATTTTATATAAAAAAAACTCAAATAAATTTTAACTAAAAAATATAGTTCTTAAGTTTGTTTTAACTCATCTCAGCCGCTCTTTGTGAATATATCCCTAATTATTTCACATGAATATTTTAGTTATTGAAAAATTAAGAAGTCACTAAAAAAAGTAATTATTGAAATTGTAATTTATGAAATAATTTATCTTTTCAAGGTGTGATTTTAATTGTTGTCTTTCGTCTCAATCCATTAATAAAATAAATATTCGCATTCCGCAACACTGTGATTCACATGGGTATTAAAAATTGCGAATACGATAATATATATAAAATAAAAAATGAATAAACATGATCATGATTTTCAAATGCCAATACATAATGAATAAAAATAAATAAATACATAGTTAATTTAATTAAGAAAAATTAAATAAGAAGTCACGTGTATCAAAACTTTCCGCAGATAAAAGGTTAAAAAAACCAATAAGAGACGTATGAAAGAATAATTTGGTATAACACTATGTTTTCTAAAAAATATAAAAGGAAATTAGCACAAACGTAGATTTACCCATATTTTTTTTGTTGTCATCATTAAAATTTTCACTGTTTCTGAATATTTATAAAGACGATACTGGAAAAGTTGGGACAATAAATCATGAAAACTGTAACAAAAAGAAAGAAATAAAAAAAATTACGTAACAAAAAAGAACAATTAGGATAAATAATAATGAAAAGGAAAAGAAAGACGTAGAATTACCAACAGCCTCTTGTTTGTTTTTGTTAGATAAATGAGAAATGTGGAAGAGTCAACATGACTAAAAAAATTAGTATTTTTTCTTTTCTAAATTAGATCTATCTTTCAAAAAGACCATCCCATTTGAGTTTTATAAGACTCTGAGAAGAATAACTATTTATTTATTAGTAAATAAATCCAACAACGAATAATTATTTATCCTCCATAAACCCTTTATCTCACTTCTCCATCTTAAATAAAAACGACAACTTTTCTTAATGGGTGATTATATGTAAGTAGCTTCAATAATTTGGAATTAGGTTAATAATTCAACAAACATAAACATCAAGTTGAAATCAATGAAGATCCATAATAACTCTATTTAAACCATTAAGTCAAAATTAGTCGAATTTAATCTAACTTATAATTTGTTTAACTTGTACTTTGACCTATTTTAAGAGCTCTATTTGTTTGTGTCCAATTCTCGAGGATTTGAAGGAAAAAATTAGAGAGGCTAAAAGAAAAAAAAAAAGGAAAGAGAGAGAAAAATAGAACATATGTCACCACTATATTTTTTAATCTTAATGATAATTAGAAAATGATAACAAAGGTCGTCGATGAAAATTAAATATTTAATTAACAAATTCGAAGATGATCGGTGTCTCTTTGTCCATTGCAACCATGTTAATTAATTATCCAGGTTTCATTATAACAAAAAAATTATCTTAAATACGAGTGAAGTAATTCTCTCTATCTACCAAACAATAACACTACATCGAAATTCACATTTATAACAAAGCATCTTAAATAATGTGATTTACAACAAAAATTGTTGTTTATAAAGTCCGGATACAAATACGACACGGACACAGAAATACGACTAAATTAAAAAACATAAGACACGGGACATGACATGCATATACATATTAGTTTTAAAATTTTAACTAACAAATTATCAACTAACAAAAAAATGAATATAATTTATCAATCTAATATTCAAAAAAGTGAAAAGTAGTGATCATATAATATTTTTTTCCATATTTTTATAATCATAATAGAAACTTATGTGATAAATTTACAAGTTTATAAGTTTTTTTAGAAAACTATTGAATTTGTGATTATTAACATTGTGTTGGAGTTATGTCAAAATCATGTTAAAAACAAAAAAATATCTTTCAAATTGGACACTTGACTAATACGTGTTGGACACGAAACACATCGTTAATGAGGCGTGTCCTGGTTTCATAGTTGTCATGTTTAACCTTGTTGTTGTAATCAAAACTAGGAAAGTAAGATTATTACGTTGTTGGGAGAAGCATGTGTTATTTTGAAGATTTTGTTCCGTGAGGTAGAAATGGTGTGTTTGTTTGATTTTGCGAGAGTGTGTGAATGGTACCTTACGTAATAGGCGTGCGAAAAATTATAATTGAGAGTAGTGGGTAATGAGGGTTATGTGAAAGCACAAAGAGAGAAAAAGAAGAAAGTGGGATTAATGGAGGGGGCCATGGGGATTAAGCATTGAGCATTAAGCAAAGATTAGAGGGAAATTATTCGATAAGATAAGAGAGGTTGAGAAAGGAAAGAAAGGATTAGTGAGTGGTAGGGTAGCATGCCCTTGTCAACTCATCAACAACAACTATTTAAAAGGGGATTTGGTGTTATTCCCCCTTTGATTGATGCCACATTTATTCAAAAAAATAATTTTTAAAAAAGGGTGAAAAAATAAATGAAGAAAAATGAAGAAAAAGCTCATAGTAACATCAAGGGGTTGAAGGTGGAATTTTACACGTTACATGGAACCCCGAAACAGGAAGGGAGAGTGAGGATTTCACATCTCATAGGGTTTGGAAAATGACCAAAAACAGGAATAGAAAAAAAATTGAGGATGGACAATGAAATGAAAGTGCTGTTTGGGGAATTTTATGTCAAACCAACCCAACAAGTAACCTTTACAAACAAAGAAAATCCCATTAATTCAGAATTAAAGATAAGGATATGACCCCAATAAATAGTAATCAATAATAATTGTTAATGGCAATAATAAAATTAAAGAAACCCTTTGTTAAGGGGTTAAGGGTCAAAACATATGTTTAGTGTAGTAAAAAAATTAAAAATAAAAACCCCAATTTCACTAGCAAAAGCCACAAAAACCCACTCTCTCTTTGCCTCTATTTTTTTTTTCTTCTCTCCCTCTCTTCGTTCTTACGGAGAGAAACATAAATAAACAAAACCTAAACCCTCTTTTTTTTTCTTAACGCCGTAACGGGCATTCCCAAAAGCACCGTCACAAATCCTCACGTGCCAGTCACGTGTTTTTTGACAATTCTCTTTTTCATGGCTCTGGACCAGCCTTCCAACCCCAACGCCGTTGACGGGGCGGGTAACGGCGCCACGCCGTGCTCCGCCGCGGACGGGGCCGACGACGGAAGGCCGGCGGCGAGGCTGCCGCGGTGGACGCGGCAGGAGATTCTGGTGCTGATTCAGGGGAAGAGTGACGCGGAGAACCGGTTCAGACCGGGTCGGGGGAGCGGTTCGGCGTTCGGTTTGAGCGAGCCGAAATGGGCGCTGGTCTCGGCGTACTGCAAAAAGCACGGCGTGAACCGGGAGCCGGTGCAGTGCCGGAAGCGGTGGAGCAACCTCGCCGGCGATTACAAGAAGATCAAGGAGTGGGAGTTGCAGGTCAGGGACGAAACGGAGTCGTTTTGGCTCATGAGGAACGATTTGAGGAGGGAGAGGAAATTGCCCGGTTATTTTGACAGGGAAGTGTATAATATTCTCGATTCTCCATCCACTGCAGCTGCTGCGACGGTGGAGACTCCTACGGCCGCGGTGGAGGCGGCGGTGGATGAGGAAGTGCACCTGTATGATAGTAATCGGAGAGTTGGGAGTGATGATGGTTTGTTCTCTGATTGTGAGAAGGAGGATGTTTTGCTTTCGGCTCCTGCCAAGGATGTTCCTGCACCCGTTCCAATCTCAGGTTCGTTTTTTGGAATCAATTTTAGATACGTCCTTTTTGTGATTCTATGAACTAATGTTATGTTATTGTAAGGGTTTTTTTTTTTTTTTTTTTTTTTCCCCGTTTTGTTTTTTTAATGGTTTTTTTTTTTTTTGCTTTTCCTCCACTTTTGGTATTGTTCATTTGTTGAGAATGATTGCATTACAGAAAAGTTATGGTAAAATTGATGGAAAAAAATTGTCTTATGATATGGATATGTGTGGAGAAAATCCATTGATGAGTAAGTGTGTATTTTGAATTTCAGTTTCATTCAATCCAACACTCACAATGCTCCTCTGTTTATGCATTGGATAGTACCATATCTACGAACAATGGCTGTTCTAATGGATTTCCAAACATACTCAGTGAGTAAGTGCGTATTTGTAAAACCGATGTCTCACATTTCGATGATGCAGTTGAAACGTCACTGAAAGTACTAAAAATGAAGGATTTATTTGGTATTTGGATTTATCATTTATAAACGTTGAAATACAACTAAGATGGTTTTAGGTAAATATTCATGTATATGGTTCCGTGTTAAGAAATTGAATATGAATCTACAGTTGATTAAAGTTGAAATAACTTTTTGGCTGGTTCATACAAACTCCATACTAAGTTTTTTATCATCTAGATCTAGAATAAAAACAAAGTAATTCAGTTTAGTTTAAAATCAATTTTAGCTTATTGTGTGGTTGATTACTAGTGATTTTCTCCAGCAAAAAATAGTTGTTTTTTTGGTGATTTATTTTGTGTCAATTTTTTCTTGAATATTGTTTTCTCTATGGCCGATCCAAACGACAATTAATCTTGCGAAATCAATTTTGAGTTACTCATATATACCGTGTGTGTTTTGAAATACTCATGTAGTGTGTGTTTGGTTTTTGCAAGACACTGACTGTTTTTCACTTGTACCGGAGCTGAAAATAGAGAAGCAAGTGTGTTGTTGGATTGGAAAAAAGGGGCTTAGGTTAAACCCCACATTTCTTCAAACACTCACACACAGTGAGTTCAAAGTTAAATATATCCACTAATATGTAATTTATGCGACAGATGCAACTCAGTGAAAAAAGTTTTGGTTGATATCATTGTTGTTGGTAATGTCTAGCATTTATTGGTATATGCTAATGTTGTTGGGTTGTCTTTTGTGAAGTTGGAAAGTGTCTAGACATGCTACTGGCTTTCATGGCTTTTGGCAACACTTTTCTTTTGTTATGAAAGACTAGTTTTTTAGTGGGCTTTTTCTTTTGGGTATTTTTTTTTTTCCATTCTAGCAATGATGTTGTGAAGTTGGAACTTTGGAGTCAAGGGCACTGGGATTCCCATGTGGCATTTTTCAATTATATATATTTCCTTGATTTTTCTCTTCCTTCTGATTTGCAGAGAAGCAGTTTCAACCACTCCTTCAACTATGTGAAGGAGAAGGCAATGCTGAAGGTAACAGAGTCTTTTACTCTTTTATTCTTAATGCATTTGAATATTTAACGATTGGTTAAAAATCATGATTATTGTTTTAAGATTGGAATAATAGGATTAACAGTGGTATTAGCAGTGACACAATTCTCATTGAAAGTTGAAACCTTGTATTTTTTCCGAAATGGATTCTTGTTGTGTTCTGTAGACAGCCTTGATATTTTGGCATAAAAGTTTAGGCCCATGGTCTGCTGATGTGACCAACATGATGTTGTAGGCCCTAAACCTAGTGCCTATGTTTGTTAAAGGGCATCCAATGTCAATGACAGGATAGCCAAACAAAAACGTGGAAGCTACTTCGGTGTCCTTTCCATGTCTTCAAAATATCATGAATTCAGTGCTTATACAAAGCAAGCTAAAAACTCATTAGTGACAGCTTGCTACCTTGTCCGATGTGTTTGTTTCCCATTCTTTCTGTTGCTGCTGCTGCATTCTAATTAATTAGTTATCCATTTTTTATCATAAATTTTTGCTATTGCATTTAGAATTTCAATAATGGCAGGTCACTTTTTTTTCATTCATTTGTTATCTATCCATCTTGTTGTACCATGTTGCTTCTACTGGAATCCAACAAATCCGATTCCTGCATATCAAATTTGTCTACTTTAGTACAAACAGAATGATGGTTTATCTGAAGGTTTATCTGAAGATGAAAATGGTAATAGGCTTGCAGTTAGCCCACCTTTTTACTTTTGGGATTAAGAATGGATAGGATTGGAGCATTCAATGTATCATTGGTTACTTAATAATATATTGGATGCTAGGTATAAAACATATATCAGAGTGAATTTGATTAGGATTAAATACATTTGAATGGGATGATGTTTAGTCGTATATTTGACAGGGTAATGGTGCTTACTCATGCTTAACTTTAGCACTTCTGAGAAGTCATTGAATTGCACTTTAGGTCTCATTGTCACTTTTCTTTTAACATTCCACATTCTAACCCTACCCTAATAAATGAACAATGAACAACTATGTTCCGCAATTCATGTCTGAAAAGAAAGTTCTTCTCTTTTAATAAATGCCAAGCTATGTCTTAGGCACAAGCTTTCATAATGGTATCACCTAAACTTTTGAGCTTTAGCTGCTAGGCTGTAGCTTCCTTAAATAGGTATAGGAATAAGACCAAAGCTTCTATTATGACAAATACAGTATTCAGGACTTAACTGATAACATTATTGTAACTTCATTGTCTTGACATTCCTTAATTTTTCTGCAGGTACTACCAATGAGAAACGGGCAACCCCAAATCCAGAGATGGGTTCTACATCTCAAGGGGGACGGAAGAGGAAGCGATTTTCAACCGACACAGAGGAGGAAAGTTTGCAAAGTCAATTAATTGATGTCTTAGAAAAGAATGGCAAAATGCTTCGTGATCATCTTGAAACTCAGAATACCAATTTCCAATTGGATCGCCAGCAGCAGAAAGACACTGCAACTAACATAGTTGCTGTACTTGATAAGCTGGCAGATGCTCTAGGGAGAATTGCTGATAAATTGTAGAGCAAGGAGGGTCAGAATAGAATAGTGTACAGAACAATTGGAGTCAATAGTGGTTCCCATAATTTATCTCAGTGTAGTTTGTAGAAGATGAATGTCACACACTACTTACCTTTCTTTTTTATCCCCGGTCACTGCATAATGTCACTTTTTTGTTGTTTATTACTGTTCCTACAGCATCTTATACACAAATTTGGAGGTTACTACATCTATTTATTCTCTTCTTTCGGTGAGGTTTATATAATGAATATTTTCCGGTCAATAATAGCTGGTGTACAAATGATATTATTACATTTTTTTAATCAGTTGTATCTATTTGCGTGCTCTTGCAGTATTTTTCTTCTCTGGTATAATTCATCTTTCTACCCATCTTTACTTTTTTTGTCTAGTTTATGGAATTAGTCCATGTTAATAGCACCAGAAGAACGGGTGGAACAGAACCTCAGGTTTAATTGCTTTTTTTTTACTATTGATGTTGGGTGACATGTTATATCTAGATTTATGCATTTAACTTAGTTGAGATGAGTTTTTTTTTTCTCTTTTAATTAAAATAGATTTACCTATAGCATATCAGAACATAATATAAACAAATCTGTTGTGTAATCTGTCCTGTATTCATATCTCGCATTTTTAAATTGTTATTTTAGTTGATTTTGAACAAAATTTTTATTCCATTTGTGATGTGACATAAAAACAAACATATATTAGGTTTTGCCAGGAAGATAAACCCATTAAAATTAATGATTCAACTTAGTCTTAAAATCAAATTAATCATTCTAATTTAATCTCTTGAAAAATAAAAATGTTTTTTAAAATCATGTTTGTTTCTCCTCCCATGTCACTCTCTTACTACCGCCACTCTGAAATCTCAACAACATTCCAATCCTAATTTTGTGTATAAGTTCAAAATCAATAAACTCAGTCATAAATATTGTCAATAAACTAAATTTCTTACACGGCTTGTGTTTAGTTCATCAAATTCAATGGCACCGCGAAACATGAATTTACAACTTTTAAGACTAAAGTTCCAATCTTACTTCCATTTGACCTAATATACATTTTATACACAATAGTCACATGTTATACTTAGTGAAAACCTACACAAAATAATCACGTAAACTACATTTTATCCGACCACAATTCTACATCAAATAAAAACTACATTTTCAGTAAGGGGTTACTTGGGATATAGTTTTAAAACACTGTCCTTTTTCTGTAAAACAGGAATTTGCTCCTGCAAGTATTACACTGGTAAAATAAGAATTATATTACTACTTTGTCCACTAATAAATAATATTCATTTGTTCTCCCAAGACAATGACAACAACTCAACACGCCAATTACAATTACACATATATAAAAAATGTAATATTATTCCAAATAACTAATTAATGAAATAACATTTGTTACACCTATCATTTTCATTACATCGAAATCTAACTGCTTCGACAAGAAAATCCATTTTTAAATTTGTTAAAATATCATTACTCCTACTTTAATCATATTCAACATATAAAGAATTACACGTTTTGCATTTTAAACTACAAATGTGGAGATGTTATTAATGTGTAATGAAGTAATTAAATGAGATGACACTAAGAGAGGTTCTAATATGTTTAATGAAAGTAATCTAGATGATCAATTTAATTTTTTTTTAAAATTAAATTGCATTGCTTTTAAAAAAATTGAACTATACATTTTTTTAATGAATATATTTATTTTTATAACAGGTTGATACATACACAATGTAATAAAAGGACATAAGAAGGGTGATCTCAATTACTTTAAGCATATGCAAGTAACATAATTAATCTTTATGAAAATAACATAATTTTAGGCAACTGACTGCATAGTTTTATAGTTAAAATTTTGGACTATTTAGTTTATCGATAAACCAATTTATTAAAATAAAAATAAATGTATACCAATTAAAATAAATAATGTGACGTGGAATCGAAGTAAGAATGATGTCTATTAAAATAAATATCTTATCTTTGTAATAAGAGGAAATTCTATTCTATGAAACAATTGGTAATAGAAAATGAAAACTTATAAAAGTAATCTTATAAAAATAATTGAAATTAGTCATAGAATAGTGCATTCGTGTTCGCAATGCAATTCCACACGTGTCAGTGGTATTGTCTACAGAAAATAAGAAGAAGCAAAACAAATTATAGAAAAGAGGAACAAAAAAAAAAATTGAAAACAGAAAAGAAGATTATTTTTGACAGGTGTCAGTTTTCTAGCACAGTCAAAATGGAATTATGCAGGAAAATAACAGAAAATAGAAAAGAAAATTAAAAAGAAAAAAAAAGAAAAGAAAAAGAAGATAGATTATTATTGATGAGCATGCGAGGAAGATGTATTGGGAGGAGAGAGAGTGGGGCCCACTACGGCCCATGAAATGGAGGGAAACTAGGTTTTGGCCCACAAGCCATTCCTTCTTCACAGTTCACAGAGACAAACAATTGTTCAGTTCAGGCCACGCTCCGCTGTAGCGCGTGCAGAAACTCTCCCATGCTGGTTTTGGTAAGGTGTGTGTGAGCGAGTGACGGAAGAAGAGGTTTATATTACAATAATAACGCCGTTCTCTTCTCCAATGGTACGACAGCGTACAACCTTGTTTTTTCTTTACACCAAACTTATGTTTCAATTATCAGATTTAACTCCCTAGTAAAAAATGTTGAACCATTTCACGTATAGCAAGAAAAAATGTATATAAATCCAATAGTTAGGTTATAAGAAAGTGGTGGAATGTTTTTTGTATTCACCAAAAATAAACAATTTATTTAAGTGTATAGTTTTATTAAATAGTTGAAGAAAAAATTTTTGACATAAAAATTTGAAAAGGGTGGGTGAGATGAAGAAGGTGATGGTAATTATTATGAGGGTATTATAATAATATGATTAAAAAAAGAGAAAGATAAAAAAGAAAAAGAGGGGGGCAAGAAAGGGAAAGGTGCATGAAAAGGAACTCAATGGGTGTGACTTTAGTCCAAGTGAGTGTCTGTTACACACATGGGATTCCAGAATTTTGGTTGGATTAGTGAAATTTTTGTTAAACAATTCCCAATATACCTTTTACTTTCTCTTCCTTTCATTTCATTTCCCTTGTTTGATCAGAAGAGAAAGAAGATGCAGCAGTGACACCAAACACAACAACACAACAGTGAACAACTCATAATACCCAACACACATCAAAATCAAATCATATGCTACCTCGAACTCCAAGGTTGTCTCTCGGCTAGGGTTTTCAGTTCGCCACCAAATCCAACTCAACTCCACGCTCCTGCAAATGGTCCTCTTCGTATTCGGCTCTTCGATTCCGAGATCGACCATTCGTGCCGCGATAATGCTAAACAATACTTACTCTTAGGTCTATTCAACCACCAGCAAGCGCGAATCCTTTGCTCCAATCAAAATGCAATTCGCCAAGCTCGATGACTCTCCTATGTTCCGCAAGCAGGTCATTCCCTCTTTTTTGTTTTTTTTTTCTACAACCTTTTTTCTTTTCTTTTCTAGAACCTTGTTACAAGTTAGTTTGGATGTTGTGTGTAATGTATAGTGGGTTTTGTTTGTCTTTGAGCTTGATCGGGTGGTTTTAGGGGTTTATCGAGTGACGTGTTAGGGAGTGGAGGGTTGATTTTGTGCATGTTTTGGTCTTGTCAAATGGAATGTGAATATTCTGAATCCTGAGAGTTCCTTTGTTTTATTCTGGGAAATCCCTCAAAAGGGAACGAAGTGGGTTCCCTTCGAGGGATTCTCTGTTTTTAAGTAATGGTTTTGGGCGTGATGTTTGCGTTCTTAGATTTACGGTATGTACTAGTGCCACGCGTATTTAGGGAAGTTCCACAATCTGGAAGTGAGTCTTTAGTTTATGGTTTGTTGCCCTCTGAGGTTAGTCAGAGATGGAAGGATATTTTGCACTTGCACATTTGATCAGGCATCAAAGGTGGGTTTTGGTAGAGCTTGGATGGGCAGTGAGAGTGGGAGAAAGCAACAGCTATATCAAGAGAGTCCTCGTGCTTTTCCCCATTTGTTACTCCATTACTAATTGGGGTAAGAAGACTTGGTCCCTAAAGGGGGAAAAATCTCACTCCAAGAAAGCTTCCCCGTCTTCTACTGATATGGCTGACACACACAACCTCATACGATTTTACTCCGTGAAAAAAATTAGCCCCCTTTCTAGCAGACTAAACTGATCCTTATGTTAATACTTTCATAGAGTGTTTAGGCATTGCTCTTTTTGGTTACTTCACGAACATAACCATTAAGTCCCTTTTATATGTTAAATCATAGTGGTATTATCCTAAAAAGCAATCTGTTCTTCTCAATTATTGGTTGTAATTATATTTTACTTAACAAACCATTCGATCATCTTCTGAATATTCTGAAATATAGTGTATTTCTTGTTGGTTGAACTATATAATTATTGGAAAGCTTTGTAAAATTTTAAATTTAGTGGTTATTGAATGAGGTTATTGTTAATGGGGTTGGAGATATTCATTGTATCACATCTGACAATGATGCTGGTCTTTTCAATTCTTCCCTTTGTTTCATATGTTTTATTAGTACAGAATGATAGGTTCTCTCTTAACTGACTTGATGTTCCTAAAATTGCTTCTCCTTGAATTCTTTGATGAACAGATACAATGCATGGAGGAAAGTGCTGAATCTTTAAGAGAGAGAAGTTTAAAATTTTACAAAGGATGTAGAAAATACACGTATGTATTTTTTTGCCCACTTAACTTAATATCTCTTATGTTCGTGGAAGCATGTCTGCTGTACAAATTACAGTTTATTTAGGCTTTTTAATGCCTTTATTTTTTAACCTTGATGTCTTTTTTTTCTATATCTGTATTAGTTTAGCTCTTTCATCTGTTAATTTCTTGTTTGGTTTTTGTGGTTTGTTTTCTTCATGACTAGATGAAATCAGCATCAAAATTTTCTTTTGGATAGAAATTTTAGATTTGATAACGAGGGTGAGATGTCCTTAACAAAGGCTCTGAGTAAATCACAACAAAAGCAATCAAGATGGTAGAACACCATAGTAGCATGAAAACAATAATATGTGATAGCATGTTTAAGGACAGAAGTATTTTTGTTTGTAGGAGCATTCCCTTTCATCCAATCAGCAGCATAAACTGCATGGCACCATAATATTTTAACGTCTTATTTGTGCCAAACCTTTAATATAAAATACAGAAACTTCCTTGAAAGTGGCTATTGGCTAGTGTAAAAGTAAGTGACATTTTTATTTCCAAGCTAGAGCTTATTGGCATTCAACTTATCCTTTCAACAATATTCTGTATTTTTTTTATCTCCAAGAACATTTATTTTCATTTTGAAGGAGTGAATACGATGCACTTTTAAAAATAAAATTAATATTTTTTAACTAGGTAGAAAGAGGAAACTGTTAGTTCTACTTAATAGTTTGTTACACTAGTATGTCCTCTATGAGGATGTTCCTCATAGTAATTGTCCTGCAATATCTGTCAATTTATCCAAAGGAAAACTTTAGTTTTTTTTTTTTCTCATTAGTTGTTAGGAGTATCTCATAGCTTATAGTTACATATTGAATATTGATTTTGAAGTTGTTAGGTTTGTCTTTTCTTTAGACTTTAATTGCTTTCACTTTTGTACTTTCCAGTGAAGGTCTTGGGGAGGCCTACGATGGAGACATTGCATTTGCCAGTGCCCTAGAAACTTTTGGTGGTGGACATAATGACCCAATCAGTGTGGCTTTTGGAGGTATGCCCCTCTGTACATCAATCTTGTGATGGTTGACGAGAGTTTCTCTGTTCCTCCTAGATGATTTTGTTTCCATTTTTGGCACCCCAGATGAGCTATCAATAAAGGATGACTTTTAATGCTTGACTATGTTAACATTTCATTCTAATAATTTCAGTTCTTAGTGAGATAATTTGTTTTCAGTTTTTCTCTTTAATGCAGTGGCCACTGGCTGCTTGGGATTAGTTGACTTCATAATTTGATTTTTAAGTTTGTACTTTATCTTCAACTCTAAAAGTCTATTGGCTATGAAATACTTTCTGATTGAGTTTCCACCTTCATTCCAGGCCCTGTTATGACCAAATTCACCATAGCCCTAAGAGAAATTGGGACATACAAGGAAGTCCTTCGATCACAGGTAAACTATTGTGTTGTAACTTTTAAGTGTTTTTTAATACTTTCCTTGTTGTTAAAGACTCCTAATGATGCATTTTAAAAGGGAGAAAATGTAAAACAGAGGATCTCTTACTTCAATCTGTGTTACATTTTTTTATATTAATGAATCTATTCCTTTCCAAAGAGAAAGAGAAAAACGAAAAAAATATCAATAATGCATACAAACTCAGAAGCCGAATCTCATTGTGACCTTTAATAGTCAGCTTTTTGGGAGTTTCATCCTTGATATTTGTCCTTATCAATCAGTTCTTGGTGACACATTGTCTGCTATACTGCTAACATAGATTGCGATCTTTCTGTCAGGTTGAGCATATGCTAAATGACAGATTGCTTCAGTTTGTCAATATTGATTTGCAAGAGGTCAAGGTACTTCTTTTTTACAAAGAATAAATATTGTAAAAATTTATGTTTATCCTTTCAGTTAGATGTGTACGAAACAGATGTGAGAACTGATAAACTTGTCTAGTAATAGTGCGTAGACCTGTGAAGTAATAGGCATGTAATTGGTTTTTGCTTCTTTGGTTAGTTACTTAGATTTTTAGGAATGTTAAATTGAAAGAATTAATTGTCTTATTTCCTCAAAATGAGCTAATCCATGCATACATGGATTGATGATTTGAGAAGGGATTCTTTTGATGCCCTTGTGGAAAGAGTAGTTTGTCAAGTATTTGGTTCTTTCAACTAAACTTCAGGATCCTATGTAGGAGCTAAATTTGTCTTTCTTTTCACAATTCTATTATTTCTATTTTAAATGAGCTAAATATTTGGGCTTCATTTTCCGTTTTGAGATTTTTGTGAGTGAGTATATGAAGTATTTTAAACTTTATGACATATATATGGTTTTTTGTTTTGTTAATATTGATTATAATATCACCTAATATCAAGGATAGTTGATGTTTACTTCTGTGAGCAATTTATGCACTTAGTTTCTGCTCTAAGGGATCCTCTCTTAATGCAGGAAGCACGGAAACGCTTTGACAAGGCTAGTCTTATATATGACCAGGTGCATTCTTATTATCTAAGTTTTTTTTTCTTATTTTCCCATGTGGTGTGTTCCTCCTGAGTTGAAAAACATGGATGCTAAGCGGACTGCCTATGATAATTATTCATTCAAGTAGAAAGAAATCAGTGGAGATATAATGAATTTAACAAATTTAATTGACTATTAAGATGAACCAAAACTTCTGGTCTGTTTTCAGAAAGCAGAACTGATTGAACTTACTGGAAACATGTTTTGAAACAAGCAGTGTCAGAAGCTGTAAAATTCTCTCTAACGATTGCCAAATTTTCTATTCTTGCAGACTCGGGAGAGGTTTCTGTCACTAAGAAAAGGCACAAAAACTGATGTAGCTACTGCTCTGGAAGAGGTAGGCCTTTGTGTTTGTTACCTGTTGGTTCAGCTTAGATTCTTTCTCGTGTATGTGATTCTTTAAACCTTTAAACGTTTGGAGATGTTTCAGGAGCTTCATAGTGCAAGATCAACATTTGAGCAAGCTCGATTTAATCTGGTTAGTGAATTTATTTGATCAGAAGTACTTAAATGATTACTCTTTCCATGACATGTCTTCACAAGTAAATTATGAGTCTTTTGTCCAGGTAACGGCCTTGTCAACTGTTGAAGCAAAGAAGAGATTTGAATTTTTGGAAGCAGTCAGTGGGACCATGGATGCACATCTTCGTTACTTCAAACAGGTAGATATATTTGTTAAATTATTCTTTTTCTACAATCTGTTTGAGCTTGCTCAAGTTCAATTTTTCACTTGTAGGGTTACGAGTTGTTGCACCAAATGGAGCCATATATTAACCAGGTTTAGTTGTCTTTACACTCTTATTTTTTTGTCTAAGGGGGTACACGTCATTGTAAAAACATTTTTTGAGTGGTATTTTGTTGGTGATTAATTTTCCAACAGTTGAGTCAGTAAAAATAAAATTGATTCACTCCAGGCTAGCTGTTTTGCAGGTCTTGACTTATGCTCAGCAATCAAGAGAAAGATCCAATTATGAGCAGGCAGCCCTGAATGAAAGAATGCAAGAATACAAACGACAGATTGATCGGGAGAGTAGGTGGTCATCAAATGGTTCTAATGGGTCCCCTAATGGAGATGGTATACAAGCCATTGGTAGAAGTTCACATAAGATGATAGAGGCTGTTATGCAATCTGCTGCAAAGGGAAAGGTTGAATCTAGGCCTGAAAATTGTTGACTGAAGTTGTTAACAATTACTTTCTCCCAGTGATTTACTTTTGTACTTGTCGTTTCATCATTTTAGGTTCAAACAATTCGACAAGGTTATCTCTCAAAGCGTTCCTCAAACTTAAGGGGTGACTGGAAGAGGAGATTTTTTGTTCTTGATAGTCGGGGAATGCTGTATTACTATCGTAAGCAGTGCAGCAAATCATCTGTAAGAAGTGTAATGCAAAAAATAAGTTGGTTTTTCAAGGATTTAATCGAAGTCGAAGTTTCTTCTGAATGAAAATTTCACCTCATTTTTGCTATGTATGATGTATAGGGGTCGAGTAGTCAACATTCTGGCCAGAGGAATAGTTCTGAGCTTGGTTCTGGACTTTTAAGTCGATGGCTGTCTTCTCATCACCATGGTGGGGTACATGATGAAAAATCTGTTGCTCACCACACTGTGAACCTGCTTACGTCAACAATCAAAGTAGATGCTGACCAATCAGATTTGAGGTTTTGCTTCCGGATCATTTCACCGACAAAGAACTACACTTTGCAGGTTATTTGATGTTATTTTTGGATTTCTTTTAATTCATACAAGGATGGTGATTAAGGCTTTATAGTTTCATTCCTTAATTATGCTTGTCAGTGCAGGCAGAGAGTGCGCTGGACCAGATGGATTGGATTGAAAAAATCACTGGTGTTATTGCCTCACTACTGAGTTCTCAGATCCCTGAAAGGGTAACTTCTAGGAACTTTTGTTGGTCATGTAGAAATGAAGTATAAGTCAATTTGATTAATGTTAAGATTGTTATCAGATGTTGCCTGCAAGCCCAATGGGAAGTGGTCATCATAGGTCTACCAGTGAGAGTAGTTCTTTTGAAAGTTCAGATTTCGATCACTCTGCTGTTGAAGAATGTGCAGCAGATAGAAGTCTTGCTTCTGCACATCTGGAGCGCCCCTCAAGAAGTTTACAACAGCAGCGATCCTGCACTAAAAGTGAGAAGCCGATTGATGTGCTGCGAAGAGTTTGTGGGAATGATAAATGTGCTGATTGTGGTGCTCCTGAACCTGATTGGGCATCACTAAATCTTGGTGTTCTTGTTTGCATTGAGTGTTCTGGTGTGCATCGCAACCTTGGTGTGCACATATCAAAGGTAGACCATACAATTGCACTCTTTTGATCCTTGTTTAGGTTTTATCTGCAAACCATTATTTTACTTTCCAGTATAATTCGTAAGGATGCTTGACAATGAGCTGGTGTAATTAAAGAAATATGAGGCGATATAAATTGTGTAATTTGGAACAATTGGTTGTCTTTAGAAAATAACTATGGTTGAAGAGCCTTTGTTAGCCTAGTTGATAATTCCCAGCATTCCAATTTCAGCAAACAGAACTCCTTGTTGGATATACAGAGGAAGGGAGAGTTTTCAGTATTTTTATCTCAGTAAAATAATATATTTTACTTGTATCTTGTTCTTTTTCGATTCACCTATTCTTTGTGTCTGCTCTCATGATAAATTTTTTCATGAAAGAAAACTCTGAAATCTAACTTTTATATTGTACTTATAATAGATGTATTTATAAAATGCAACCCACTTTGTGAGTGCTTTTTTTATATTGTAGCTTAGAGTTAATATTATAATGAGGATTGCAATTGAAACCAATTTGTAGATGTTTGGTGCCTCCTTATAATAAGAGATAATTGATTTTTTTTTACCGCATTCCATAAGGTCAGCGACTCCATATACATTGGAGAAGATAAGCATCTCTTGTGAAAACTATGAACATTTGAACGGGGTAAATGTAGGTACTCTTGATTGGATGTGTAAATATTGTCTTTCCTTGACTAATCATGTTTTCTTGCATACTTGTAATTTTAGGACAAAATCTTCTTTGATGTAAAATCAATAATCGTGTCTGGTTTAGATACTCGGGTTTTAGCTGGCACTTTCTTTTTTGTGATGAGGCTTTTAGATTAATCATCGAGAACCATTTTGTCTCATTACAGGTCAGATCTCTTACTTTGGATGTTAAAGTGTGGGAACCTTCTGTCATAAGTTTATTTCAGTCTCTTGGGAATACTTTTGCCAACTCCGTCTGGGAGGAATTATTACAATCAAGAAGTGCCATTCAGGTTGATCTTGTCCCTACAGGGTAAAGAATCCCCATTATTATATCCTTGTATTAAAGCCATTATTATTACAACTATTATTGTTTTACCAATTATTGCTGATATTCTCTTCTATTATTGTGAAGCTTAAGCAAGTCTGATAAGCCGCTGATGTTCTTCTTTCCCAAACCTTGTCAATCTGATTCTCTATCAGTGAAGGAAAAGTTCATCCATGCAAAGGTATGACTTAAAAAAAGAGGAGTATTCTCAGTATTTGTGATAATAATCTCAATATACATGGTTCCTATTTATACGGTTATAACAATAGGAATCAATCTTTAGAATCATGGAATCCATTCTTCACAAATTATGCTAAATATACTAATTGTCAATAATAGGTAATAAATTAGGAAACCAAATGTCTTTTATAATATTTATAACAGTATGACCGTACTCTGTTTGTACACTCAACTCTTGCTGACCGTAAATGATGTTCTGGTTTTGTTCAGAAAAACCTGTGAAAAACCTGTGAAAGGGTGAGCTTTAGGGAAAATTAGAAAAGAAGACAGGTTTTGTTGATTTTGGATTAATTTAAAGCGTTGTCAGTTGTTGAAACAGACCAGATTCTAATTTTCACTTTGGAAGCTGAGCTGAAGGATAAAAGAAAGTAGGACTTGGAACTAGAACTCCTAGGTATCGCATGTTCAATGGTCTGTGTTTCTTTGATATATAAGCTCTTTTAGCAGCACTCAAATGCTAATTGGATATATCACTTGAGACAAAACTAGTGGCAGAAACTTGGAGACTTAATTGTCACTCAGCCGACAGCTTATAAGTTTGAATTATTTATGAAAACATACTATTTATTAGTTGCATTAGAAGTTAGTGCAAGCAAGTATAAGTAATGAAAATGTAATTTTAATATTGAGATTTTAACGTTGTGTTTTAACGTAATAGCTAAAGCTCTTAGGTTAGTTGATTCATGACATGGTATAGGAGCCTATGATGGAGTGATCTATAGTACAATGCTTAACGCTACTTGCTTCTGATAAAAAAGGTTAAGTTTAGCACAAGGTAGGTGAGTATGTGCATTATGTACACTTCAATCCCAAATGCCTCTTGCATGAGGGGTATTTTAGAAAACATTTGTGTGTTTTCTTTTTTACCTATCAGCTTAAGCTTTGGGAGTAATTGATTCGTGGAAAAAACACAATTTAATGTTTTCTTTGGATGCTGAGCTATGGTATTAGCTACAGAATATTACTTTTATCTGCCATAATGTATCCCAAATATCTATGTCTTATAGTTGTATCATGTGACGTTGTTCTCCCGTTGCCAGTGATGTCATGCATGGGAATCTATAGAAAACAACTGTTCTTCGAAAGAGATGTTTCCATTAAAAATGAATTCGTGCTGGTGTAGATACCACTTATCAGAATAATCTCACTTTATGATAATAATGTGTTGATCGAACACATTTATCTAACTGGATATCAATGTTTCTTGTCAGAAGACTCGCTTGAGTACTTTCATTTTTTAGTAATAATTTGTTAGTTGAGTGAGACTAGTAGTTTCTTAAAAAATTAAGGTAGCTTTTAAGATGATTGGAAAGGGTAAAAGTGCTCTGAATTTGACATGAGTTTTGCTTGATGATTACTTTTTGTTTGTTTTTGGACTTCAAGCCAAACCGTACTTATTCAGTATGTGAACCGTACTTATGTATTTATTTTTATCATATTTTTCCTTTTATGCTATTTTCTGATTGTGGTTTTTCTGACTCCCTGGACCATTTCTGTTTTCATGGCAGTATGCAGAGAAGCTTTTTGTTCGCAGGCCAAAGGACAACCGACTCTCGGTGGCACAACAAATCTGGGAGGCTGTTCATGCTAATGACAAAAAAGCTGTATATCGATACATTGTTAATTCTGACGTTGATGTTAATGTTGCTTATGAGCAAATGTGCAACAGTTCCCTAACCCTTGCCAAAGTAATGCTATTACAAGAGCAGACTAGCCATGATCACAGCTCTACTTTGGCCGGCAACACATTGGACTGGTCCTCAAGTAAAGAAGGCCCTGTCATGGACAATCTAGATGGGTGCACCCTACTTCACCTTGCATGTGAAACTGCAGATATTGGCATGGTGGAGCTCCTCCTACAGTATGGTGCAAATGTTAATGCAACTGATTCAAGAGGTCAAACGCCACTACATCGCTGTATTCTCAAAGGCAGATCTGCATTTGCAAGATTAATGCTTTCAAGGTGATTCCGATGCAACAACATATATGATGATATATCCGGTTCTTTCAATAATTTATGTATTCAGCTTTAACTCTGATATTATCATTTAAATGAGTAATCCAGGAGGTACTAATAAGCTATTTGCCAATTCATAATTATTTTCAATATAGTTTTGGCTCAATGGATGGTATTGAAATCTTTAAAAATGCAGGGGTGCGGATCCGCGAGCTGTGGATGAGCAGGGAAGAACCCCAATTGAACTTGCTGCTGAGTCAAATGCTGGTGAAAGAGAAGTCCATGCTCCATTAAATGACTCAAATGGATGAGAGTGATAGACGAATATTTCGGAGTTTATTACATATATAAAATATGGAAGATTTGATTATGTAAATTTGTATTTCATAAATTGAAAAGCTGGGTTTTTTTTTTTCAAGTAAAAAGTCCCTAGTGTGGAAGATTAAGGAGAGAGGTAGGTTGAAATGCCTGCCCCTTAGTCATCTTGTGCAAAAATAGTGCTAAGATGTGTAATGTAAAATGGCCACATTGGCCTAAGTTGAAGAGTTATGCTGCACTGGTAGCACCCAGCCAGCACTTTGTAATATGATGTTTGTGTAATTTTGTTTACTTTTGAGGTGAAGCTGCGATGCACACTAGGCTAGGGATTTGTGTATGTTGTGTACATTGGTTTTTGTGAAGGTGTTGTGGCTGTAATTCACATTTTTGGTATTTTTGGGATTACTTGGTGGGACATGTACCCATAATGTCATGTCCCTAGCTCTCTAATATTCTGATGTATTTATGTAGTTAAAAATCTCTATATATTGTCAAAGGCAAAAAGATAAAGAAAACCATCAATCAACTGCTATATTAGAGTGACCCCCTACCCTAAAAAAAAAAAACTCAAATCATTGTAAATTTAATAAAGTTTCAATCTTGAAAAGACGGAGTGGGACAACATGTTCGATTGCATGGGATCAATTTAATCAAAAAGTGAAGTGGTCCATTTCACCCCCAGTTTTCAGTATTGGACAATTGTGTCGAAAAAACACTGTATTCTTCGTACCCAGCAATGAAGAATTACCGTTTTCAGTACATCATTTGAAAAACGAAGTTTGGATATTTTGTAAGCTTGTAGTGAAAAATTCTCACTGGGAGACATGTTTGTTGGACAAAACAAATCTGAATCTAGTAGGTTATGGCAACACAACACGCTTGTTATGTTTTAACATAGCTCTAAACAAAAGCTCAACTTTTGTCACGGGTGACCTTAACATAATTATTGATATTACTGACAGTCTAACAAACACCTGAAGTGGACCCTCCTCAACTGGGTTATGACTTATGACCAGACCACATTTTACAGGAAAAAAATCCGTTGTAATCTTTCAAATGTACAAAAGTGACATGAACTTGGTCTTTATTGTTTAAAAATAGTCTTTTTTGAACAATATGAACATAAATTCTGTTTCTAGTTATATAAATTTATCTTCTTGATTCACTGAAATTCTCTCATTTATTCCACATTTCATATTGGGGCAAATAAATAAAATTTTCCATAAATTAAAGTAAGAATTTTCTTCTAACTGAACTGTTTAAATTTATTTTAACTTGAGGAGCAAGTTTTATTCATTTTAACTCATTTTTTTTAAAATGTTATCTGAACTTTAAAAACCGAACATTGTGGAGCATACTTTCAAAGGGAAAATGACTGATTTGTTTAGCGTGTGTTTTAAGCTGAACATTTTGGTACGCAAGTTTGATTAACTATTAATAAATTAATATTAAAAGGTGAAGTTCATTTTCACATTATTCTATTCTCAAGCACCCGACCCCTTTTTCATGTTTGAATTTATGACTAATGGGTCAAACCATACAATGTAAATAGTTTGTTAACAACCAAAAATTTCATGAAACTGGTAGCTCCACCTAATTTCTGAATTTCACAATCTAAACTGTTTATAAAACATACTTTTACGTTATTATATTACTTGAGTACTATATTATTTTACTCTTAAACTAAAAAATTCTTCTTTTCTTTTTTACTTCATTGCACACGATAAAAAAAAATTCTACATTAAAATACAAGAGTTATTTGTTAATTTAATCCAAAGATAACCTTTGAAGTAAAAATGTTATTAAAGTCATTCCTAATCCTAGCAGCTGCCACCAATAACAGAGAAAGGAAAGAAAAGATAAGGTATAAAGAAGGAAAAGCAAAAGCATGTAATATGTGTATATAATAAATATAAATAATATAGTAATTGAAACGTAAGTAATTAAAGGCAATTATTTGATCGAAAAAAGAGATAACTTTACTAATGACACACACCAAACATAACACATAGCTAGAGTTGTTAACCACTCGCTCATAGCAAGCATATCACAGATTCCCAGACACCTTATTTCAACGGCCCATATGCATTCTGATGAGATCGGACGGTCCACGAGAACTGTACATTGCCCCTCTCACGGATTTCAATGTTTCGCTTTCGGACCAAACGTGGGCCCCACATGGTACTGTGTCCTGAGTGCTGGCTCCTCACAAAGGCGGGAACCAGTTTTTTGTCGCAGAGGTATGGCTCATTGTTGTCTTCAGAAAGAGAGAGAAAGAGAGAGAGTGTAGAGAGAGAAACAAGAGACAATCACTGAAGCACTCTCTCTACATGCTGTGTGCGTGATTCTGTCACTGTGTTTGTGTTTAAACACCTAAATCCAATGACATTGCAGTTTCTGAGGAGCATTTGGTTGTGTCTGTTCTAGTTGCAGTTATTATTGTTGTTGTGGTTCAACTTTGGTTACTACCACATGCTCATGCCCCTTCAATTTCTGTTCAACTTTTTGACTTTCTGTTTGGTTTCCAAGGAAAAAGATAGCAACTTGTTTCTGGGGCTAGTTTGCTTTTGGTTGGGTTTGTTAGTCCCTGCTGGCACCTAGGAATAGTGGGGTTTTGGTTTGTTTTTGTTTTTACTTTAGGAGGTTCAAATTCCTGTGAAGGTAGAAAATTTACGAGTGGTGAGAGGAGTGAAAGAAAGGATGGGATTCGGTGGTAAAACGTAAACTATTCGGTGACAACATCTGTGCTTGCTTTTCTGTGATGGCTTTCTTGTGAAGATTTTGGGTTGAAAAGGTTGAAGAGGATGCTTATGCTTATGCTTATTCTTGTGCGCGTGCTTGAACTTTATTTAGCCCATTTGAGCATCAAGTGTAAAAAGTTGTTCTTGGTCTTGTTTCCAAGTGTTGAGGTGATGGTGGGTTCGGGCTTGTGAGTGATTCATGCCTCATTTTGGAGCTTCCGGGATTGGTTTCTGGTTGTTGCTTTCTTTGTTTGTGGTTCTTTGATGTTTAGGAAAAGGCACATCGCTTCTTCTCTTGCCAGAGAATTGTTGGCACTCCAGCCACTTTTTATTCTATTCTTGTTCAGCTTGCACCACAACACTGTGCAATGTCAAGGAAGGTTGAGTAAACATGTTTCTTCAGAGCCTCCCTCGCCTTCTAGGCCATCACCACCATCATCATCAGGATACAAGGATGACCCCAAGAAGATAATTTTGAGCTTGGTTTTAGGAGCAGTAACTGGACTGGTTTGTTCTGTTTTCTTTGCACTTGTGGTACGTTGTGTGGTGCAGTACCTAAACCGCACACCAATCCTCAAGGGGCCTGTTATTTTCTCCCCCAAAATTGCCCCCAAGACACTCCAAATAGCTTTGGCCAAGGAAAACCACTTGCTTGGTTCGAGTCCTAATGGGAAATACTACAAAACCGTGCTTGACAATGGACTCACTATTGCAGTGAAAAGGCTAACACCCTTTGGGAGCAACTCTCCAGAGGCTAAGAAAAAATCATTGAAGAGGCAGATACAAACTGAGCTAGAGCTTCTTGCAAGCTTAAGACACAGGAACTTGATGAGTTTGAGAGCCTATGTACGTGAGCCTGATGGTTTCTCATTGGTTTATGATTATGTGTCCACTGGGAGTCTTTCTGATGTGATGAACAGAGTGTGGGAGAATGAGTTAGCCTTTGGTTGGGAAGTTAGGCTCAGGATTGCTGTTGGTGTGGTGAAGGGTCTTCAGTATCTTCACTTCACTTGTGCGCCTCAGATATTGCACTTCAACTTGAAGCCAACAAATGTCATGCTGGATGGTGATTTTGAACCCAGATTAGCAGATTATGGTTTGGCCAAACTTTTACCCAACTTGGATAGAGGAACTTCTCTCTACACTCCACCTGAATGTTTCCACAATTGCAGGTAAGTCAAATCACTCGGTTTGAATCATTGTCACTCACTGGTGTTTTGAATTCAGTCTGTTTCTTTTCTTCGTTTCTTACGGCAAAAGGGTGCATAGGTGGTTGATATCAGCCATTTGTTTGATTCGTTTCCTTTTCAAAAGCTCCAAGCCTCGTTGTAGTTATTCCCTTTGGAGCACCCTGATCAAAGGCTCTTGTTCTCTATTTTCATTGTGTTCATTTGCGGATTGAAAATGGTATTATTTAATAAAAACTATGTAAAGTAGTGTTTTTGTAGCCAGCTATCAGTATTATTACTTCCTAATATGAAGTTTTAGACCTCAGGCACTTTGTCTGGTCCAAACGAACATATAGTTCACATGCTGCAAACTACTGAAACATAGATTGGTGTGAGTAGGAACCCAACTAAAAGTTATAGCTATTATAATATCACTGGACAGAGGTTTGTGCCACTTTAACTTTATGTATTTATAGCTTTTTTCATTGGTATATATGCCTCTGGATGCATCAATATCAATAGTGATAAGTAATAACACTAAAAGTGGTTGCATGCTTGATGCATTGAATGTTTATGAACTTCATGTGAAACTTCATAGTATTCAGATTGAATGGTGTTTGTTTTGCAATTTCAGCAGGTACACTGACAAAAGTGACATCTTCAGTTTTGGCATGATACTAGGTGTTTTGTTAACGGGTAAGGACCCTACAGATCCATTTTTTGGAGAAGCAGCGAGTGGTGGAAGTTTGGGATGTTGGCTGAGACACTTGCAGCAAGCCGGTGAGGCGAGGGATGCCCTTGATAAGAGCATGTTAGGTGAAGAAGGAGAGGAAGATGAGATGTTAATGGCTGTTAGGATTGCTGCTGCATGCCTCTCTGATATGCCTGCAGATAGGCCTTCTAGTGACGAGCTTGTTCACATGCTAACGCAACTGCACAGTTTTTGAACCAAACCTTCATTCTTGGGTTTCTAGAGATTTTTTTTTTCCTGTTCTCTTATCCCTATATCTGTAATAAGATGATAGGGGTATGTGGCTGGCCATGATTCTGGTGTAATTGATTGTTTTGCTTGATCTTGGTTTTTCATGGTGTGGTTTCTAATCATCTGCTTTCTCTTTCTATATATTCTTTTGGCTGATTTTGCAGGTTGTAGTTGGTTTAGGTCACAATAGCACATTATGTTTGTAAATGACTTAGTCATGTTAACTAGATTTTTCTTTTCATGTGAACATTCAAAATATCTCTTTTCTTCTCTCTGGTTTGCATATGTAAAAGTGAAAGCTTTTGATGCAAACCCAGTGTTTCAAATTTACAAGAGATAAAAAAAACACAGAAAAGGAATAACATTTATTCTTTAGCATGGAAAGTAAAAAGAGTAGAACTACAAATATTTGACATGTTTACTGATATAACTGAGATGTGTAGCACTTCATCTAAAGCATGTAGATACTGAAAATATTTTTGTTTATATGAAAAGTTTGTTAGTGAATGATGTGTCACACAAATCTCCTCCCTAACCTAAATTCCAAATTGATACTCCAGTAGTGTGTTAACAGTACAACAATTTGAATCGGTAGAATAAATTTTTGTTTTGGTTTTAAACAGCTGTTAGAAACTGAGATCTAACATGAATTCAAACAAAAGCTGTCACCAAAGGGGAAGTATTGAAAGAGAAAGCTAAAGTATACATGTGAAAATTTATGTAAAAATACAACTTATAAATATTAGTATATTTTATCACTAATTATTCTTTACGTATGAATGATAAATTTATAATTATAAAATGAAATTATATGTACTACGTTTTAGTAATAATTTATAGACAAGTGGGTATAAGAAATTTGAATTATTTTTTTAGAGTGAGATATAGGGAATGATTTGTGTATAAAAGTGTGGTAGGAGCTAGGCCAATGAGATAGAGATAGCGTGTTATTTTGTCATGGAAACTAATGAGTAATGTCAAACCATATTTCAAAATGAATCTTCCAAATAAAACAATGGAAGCAACCATGTTGAAACAAATCACCAAATGCACTTGTAATATGGTGCACTCAAAGTTAGGTATTCTAGGTCAATATACATTATCCTTTTGGAGTAGGTAATCATTGATACTAAGGTCAATTAATCTTCAGTTGCAAGTGAATATTTAATTTTAAGCAATATAAAGAAAACACAGTCTTCAGTTTACATAATGCAGATTATAAACAAGAAGACACTGTGATGGAGAAAGAAGATAAAAACACATTCCCTTCTTACTTGAACACTTTACAAAATTTTCTACACTCCAAAATGGCAGTGAAACCAAATAAACTACAATTCAACAATCACATTTTGCCAAAACCGCAACATATAATCTTTTAGTTATCAAAACTCTTGTGGCATTGGTCGTCCTTCTAAGAAGGACTTGAACAGCACCAGTGACCTCTCAGGCTGTGAAAATGGAGCCTCATGTGATGCTCCTCTGATGGTGGCAAATGAAAGAATGTCACCATAAACTTGAGTCCACCCACCCACCTGAAAATATTTCATAAGCACAACAAAAATTCAATTACAAATTCTATGAACAAGCAAGTTGAGTTTAATTTGTACATAATCTCAGCAAAACTCAATAGCATAATAAGGTTCACCTGCTGCTTCTCAAACCACACCCTGTATGGCACAGTGGTTTTCAATCCTAGCTTTTTTGCCAATTTATGTACTAATGTTCTACTTCCAGTCAGAGGGATTACTGAATCCTGATCACCACTGCATAACAAGAGTTATTAATTCACTCTCAAACACAATAATAATACACACTAATTAATGATTAAGGCCATGCCAAATTCAAATTTGATCTACAACATTTTTCACTTCATAAGGACTCAAACAAGTACCTGTATACCAGTACGGGTATTCCCTCCTGTACTAGCTTCCCCACAACAGTGATTGTTGGTATTTCCAAGTCACGCAGCTCATAATCAAGGACACTGACAAGTATATATCATAAAGAAGTTGGGAAAGAAAGTTAGAGATTAATATTTTAAGACAAAATATAAAGTAACTGGAAATTTCTGTCAATACTTTAGAGAGTAACACTAGAAAACATGTTCATGAAGAGAGGCAATGCAGGACACTAATGTTTAACTAGATTAGTTTCTGAACATGTTATCTTATCCATGGTTTTTGTTGGAAGTCTTAGAGATAGGGCGAGTTAATAATATATAAGTGGGTGCAACCTCATTTTAAAAGTCGATTTTGTAGGGTTGAGTTAGGCTTAAAGTCTACTTTTTAACGGTTTCAAAAAAAAGAAAATATACAATATAAATAATGAAGGCAAGAGAGGGGGATTACTTGCTGCAAGCAGACCATCTTTGAACTCCAACAAGACGTGCATGCAAAGCTGATTGCACATCTTTTCTGTTCAGATAATTGACTGTTTCATCTTCCACACATACATCTATCGTTTCAGTGACTTGCTGTTTGATAAGAAAAACAAGACCAGAATTTCATGTCGTCAGTACTTTGATTCAAGTTGGATAGAAAATCAAGTTAAGTTTGTTGATGAGAAATGGTATTGAAGAGAGCTATAAGATAAGCTCACCTGGGGATTGAGGATTTTGGTTTGTGAAAACACTGAAGATAAACAAACATCAAGGGTCACATCATACTTGTCCACAAATCTACTTGTTTCTGTACTAACTTGGCTCATAACACTTGAACAGACAGGAGAAACAGCACCATTGTAGTATTCCCTCACATATCTTGAATAGTTACAAACAGAAGAGAACACTTTGTACGTTGTATCTGAAATTAATCCATGTGACCAGAAGAACTCTGCTCTCGAATTGAAATCTGTGGCAAATTCTAGAACTGGATTACCAAGCTGCAATGAAGGAAACCAGCTTCAGATGCCTGAATTGCTTAGTCAAAATGAAAAACTGATAGATAAATCTTTGGCTGAACTTTTTTGTTTTCTAGTTTTCACAAAATATTTACAGATACCAAAAGATTAAAAGAAATCTGACACGTGGCAGGAAATAGAAAAGAAGAATAATTGGAAGTTTGTGCCATAACTCACAGCAATGCCTTTCAGATTGAACAACTTCTCCTTTTTGTTGAATTGGAGCATAAGCTCAGCCAGTTGAGGAACATAATGGCCTAATGATAAATTCCAAAATATATAAATAGGTGCATAATTTAACTATGGCTTGCTTCAGTGTACACGAAAGATATAATAGATGAAGGGTTACCTGCATAGCTTTCTCCTACAATGAATAAACTTCTGTTTCTGTATTCTGGGAACTTTATAAACCAGTTTTTCAAGAACACCAAGTTATCCCTAGCTATAATAAACAAAAAAAAAGGAAACCAGTTTTAGAAAATCAATGCAATCTTTGAAGGATCAGATCTGTCAATTTTGTAAACAAAAACAACACTAATTAGTCAGTGGACAAGGCATAATTTAAAGTAAATTAGCAGCTTGCGAAATAGTAATATGTTAATAAGAAAACTTTGGGGAAAAGAGACAGAATATTGCAAAAGGTAAAGATAGAAAACAAGAAAAGCAAAAGGGAGATAGTGAGAACTAAGAAGAGGAAAATGAAGAAAAAGAAAGTTGACCCGAATCTTCCTTGAGCAAATCCTTTCTTTAGCCAGGTGAAAATGCTGCATCTAATGGTTCTTTAACAATTACCATTCTAACCAATAACATTGACAATTATTTTGTAGGGTACAAAAAAATTATTGAAGTTAAATAGAAGGATGAACATTAAACTTGCCTGTGATTTTGTCATTCACACCCTCATAAGCAGAAGTATCAGTTGAGTAAGAGAATCCAACTCCAATTGGCGTTTCCAAATACAGCATATTAGCTTCTGCAACACATGAGCACAATGCTAATTAACATGTCATTGTTATGCTCTTAGACTAAAAGTGAAAGTTCCCAATTTGATAGAAAAAAAAAATAGAAATGTGTAGAGGTAGGTACCTCTGTTCCAGCTGAATTGATTCCTAACCAACCCTTCTCCTTTGGGCCTAAATGGTCCATTCTCTGAAAACGCACCAACCCCAAGAGAAGAACAACCAGGCCCTTCAAACAAACATGAAACAACAACACAAAGCATAAGTTTCCAAACTTAAAAATTGTTTTTTGATTGAAACCTTTAGGAGTGAGGAGCACCTCCATTGAGCCACAGAACAAGGGGCTTGGAAGCTGCATCTTTTTCAGCTTCAGCAAAGTAGAAAAAGAGTGCTTGCTGGTTTCTGTCATCAACATTTACATAACCTGAAAACTGGTGAAACTCAACTTGGGGTTGGCCCGGTAAGTGAGTGATCCTAATATGAGAGGGTGAAGGGTGCACAATGCCAAGCTGAAGAAGTTGAATTGTTACACACATAACAATGGAACTCCAAAGAAGAGAACACATGACTTGGCTTTTGCTTCTTACTTTCACTTTCAGTTGCAAAAGCTAGTTGTTATTGTTGTGTGTGAGAGTAAGTGGTGCCTATATAAAAAGTAGGAACGTTTTGCTTTTTCAATACTTTTTATTAGTTGGAGATTTGGTTTGTTTGGAAATTTGGGGTTGGAAATTGGCGAGGAGGGAGTGAAAGTACAGTGGAGGGTGGAGTGAAGTGTGGTGAGTGAAATGTGATGTGCTGATTCGAATCACTGTGTAAATGCACAGTGTGTGACAATTTAAGTTGTTTTATTATTGTCACTCACTGTTTGTTTTCCCCCACTTTCACTTTTGCATTTTTTCAAACACCCTTCCTTCATCACAATTTATTCTTCTGATAATTAAATAATTAAATGAAATGATGTTATGGACCTTCATCATTCACTTCAACAATTATCATATATAAATTAATTCTAAGAAAATGATGAAATGAGTTTTTGTTTTATTCACTTTCAAATATTTTTTTTAAAAGGTGGTGGTATCTTGATAAAGACCTCTCTCGAATACTTCATCTTGTTTATTAAACTTATGTATAATATCAAATAGGTTGAACTTAAGAAATAGTTTTTTTTAAAGCTCAAAATAAAGTTTTAGATGAAAGTTTTTTAATTTTGAAACAAGTTAATTCAATTAAATAAATCAGTTCAGATGCTTTATGATTTTGCTTTGGTTAGATACGTCTTCCTATGATTTGGTTAACTGTTGCACACTAATTTTCGAGATTGAATAATTAGCTATATTAATACATCGAAACCTAGTTACATAATTATATATTTTACAATATTAATTATATTAATAGTAATGATTCAAAATATTAAATATATATATATATATAGGAAATATCTTTTCAGATTTTTATTTATAATTTTACCATTTAATAAATAATTATTTTTCAAAATTAAAATAATTATTTTTTAAAATTAAAATAATTATTTTTTAAAATTAAAATAATTATTTTATCATTTTTACTTTTTAAGTAACATTTGTGTTAGATTTAACTGTTTCATTCATTTAACTTTTTCAAAATTAATAATTTTTAAATAAAATAAATATTTTAATAAAAAAAATTATCTACAAAATAAAGAAATAATTAAATATTTATAATAAAATTTAAAAAATTATTTATATTTATTTTTAAAATTCAAAGAAGTGAAAGTTCAAAGTGTTTGTGTGTCTATTTAATTCTCAAATCTACTAACCAAATTATTATAAAAAAATTAATTATCATAAAAAAATAATTATTAAAAGTAAACACACCCATTAAAATAATAACATTTTCTTTAAAAAATAATTATCTTCACAACAAAGACAATGAAGAAGGATACAAATATTTATACAAAACATAGTGGATCCCTTTCTGTCCAAGAGCCTCTAAATCATTTCGTTATTGATCTCTTACTTGTTCTTCATATTTTCTTCATATATTTTATTTTTTAGTGAACATTTTTAGTATAGCAAAGTTAAAAAGAAAGCCTAGAATAGATTATACTGTAAAAGGAGTGAGAATTAGTCTCTCTCTTCTAATTAGGTTACTTTGGAAAAGTTATGAAGATTCTGTGGAATCTTCGAGGAAATAATAAGTCATTATATATAGTAAACTGAACAAAACTTATTCTTACGCAAGCCTTTAAAAAGAGAAAACAAACTTTTCAAAGAGAAAGTAAAAAGAACAAGAAAAATGTTTCTTGAACACAGTGAAAACAATAAAAGTATTTCATCTGAACTTTAAGATAAATGATAAAAAAAAACAAAAACGAGGATAAAATAGTAAGAAAATTATGGTTGTTGGATTATATTTTTTAGTATATGAGTTATAGTTATAGTCATTAAGATATTATGGTTCAATATGATTATATAATATTAGTTTTACATATATATATATAAGATTTTTGATACTAATTTTAGATAAAAACTTTAAAATAATTGTGTTATGGATTTTTATTTTTATATAATGTTTAACTTTATTTATTATATCAGATGCGAAACTCTTTTAACTTATATTTAGACTATTCCTAAAAAGTTAAACTCTAATTAAAACACTTAACTAATTAAGGTCTAACAACAATTAAGAAATGGGTCAAATGGTTGGAAAATGTGGCAGGAATATGTGAAACCTAGAATAAAGGTCCTATATGGTATTGAAGTACATGTCACAGCTTCGAATATTCGATGTTCCCACCCATTTTAAGGTAGACAAAGATGAGAATAAAAAAAGACAAAAAAAATAAAGAGAGAAAATAGTAATGTGAAACAAAGAGAAGAGATAACTAAGAAGAAAATAAGACAAAAACATAACATAGAAAAGGGACATATATGCATTTATTCCAAGAGAATAAAAGAAAGATTATACAATAACAAGTGAAAAATAATTTTATATATAATCACAGTCTATTCCATGTGATAAAAGTTCATTAATTTTTTTCAAAATCAGGTTGGTAATGATTAATAATTGATGTAACATTATTTACATGTACATCATCTTAAGATCTATCATACACAATTCAAGAAACACAAGAAAAAAAATGGTAAGTTAGGTAATATATTTTAAGAGAATAATCTTTTTCAATTTATAAGGTTGTTCATTTCACAACCATTATATTAATTTTTGGGTTAAATATGTTTTTTTCATTAATTTTCAGTAAATTTTGAAATTAGTTTATTTGAAAACTTTCGACCAATTTAGTCCTTTATCTCTCGAAATACGTAAATTTAGTTCTTTTAATCAAATTTTGTTATGTTTATTTGATGTTTTGTATGCATTTTAGAATTGTATTTGAGTTGTTTATACTGTTAGACACAATTTCGTTTTAATGTTAAGTCAAATATTATTATGAAATATCAAATAAACTTAACAAAAATTGATTAATTGATTAAAAAGACTAAATCCACGAATTTTAAAAAATAAATAACTAAATTAGTCCAAAATTTTGAAATAGATTAATTTCAAAATTTACTACTAAGTTCAGAAATAAAAACATATTTAATTTTTTTAACTGTATAAATAATTAACTATAAGACTTAAAATAAATAGAAGATCGGAAATTGCACCTTCTTTCTTTCTTCCTGAGATGATTATGCAGTAGAAGAGAATATGGTAATCACATTGGTTGGTACTCATGATTACCACTTACCATGCATGCATGTTGCTAAAAGCTTATCCTATCGATCATATCAAAGATAGTTAAAACTTTTCTTTTGACAGAAAAAGAAGGTTAAAACTCAGAAAACATCTATTTTAACTTATAAGAAAGAATGTGTTAAAAATAATGAATGAGTAAAAAATACGTCACTGATTAATTAACAACAGTCATGGATATCATAATGGCTTAGCACCATTTGAGGTACAATATTATTCTTGGTTAATGATCTTTGCTTCTGAAATGATGATGATGATTATCCTTGGTTAATGATGGTGTCTTGAAAGGAATAATAGGATGATGTGTTATTGAAATTAATATGATGAGGAATGAAAAAGTGAATGTGTTGGATAAGAAAGAAGAGAATGAGGTCAAAATCACCTTTAGAATGGGACTGTGTTTCTCTTTCTCTCTCTTTTTTCACAGTAAAAAGCTTTATACTCTAACAAACAAACGAAAGTAGGGCTTTTAGGGTGTGTTCTATGACAGAACACACTATAAAATATTCATTTATTCAAATGCACCAACTTTATCTTCATCTACATACATTTTTCTTTTTTTTTCTATTCCTTTTGCCTTACTACCTTGGAATTCATCCTCAACTCAAACTTCCTTTTATCAAGGTTTAATTTTTTTTTACTTTAAAATTAAATAAAATTTGGTTCTATCCATCAAATTAAAAAAATAAATAATTTTTATTCCTCAAATTTGAAAAGTTACCATTTTAACATCTCCATGCACACTTTTAAGCGACCAATAATGTTTTTTAATAATTAATAGTAAAGATTGTGATTGGATTGCGTTTGTCAGTTAAGACCGGTTTTTGTAACTGAGGGATAATGTTTGAGATTTTGAGTTTATTTTCTAAGGTTTATAGGAGCAGTTAAATTAGTTGATCACTCATCACTGCCATAGTTTTTTTTTTTTTTTTTTTTTTTTTTATTTGGTTTGTTTTTTTTTTTTTCATTTCTTAATTTGGATTGTTTATGAATAAGGTTTTTGACTCCTCTTTGAAATTAGATCTGGTAATTGTATTTGGTTATGGCATTTTGATCCAAAGCACGCAATGATTTAAGGACTTTCTTGATTGCAAGTCCAAATTGGACTCTTAAATAATACACAAAATAAACTGACTAATCCTTTGGTTCTCTTTTATTTTTCTGAAATAATGAATTGAATTCGTATCGGCATTCTGGATGATGTTATTGAAATAGTCTTTTTTGTTATATTTACTCGTACTCCACCCATTTCATAAAGTATTTTTTCATGTTTAACAACAGCTACCCAATATTCGAGAAATCATTTTCATGAACACATATGTGTTTCAGTAGGTCTTACTGTAACCGGTTTGGCTGAAAAAATACGTACTCATATTTTGCACCTCGACAAACATTTCTTGACATTACCTTTCGTCCTGTTTCTATTTGTCTAGATATTATCTAAGTTGACTCAAGTGAAGAAGTGTACATGGTTTTATCATGGTTTTATCTTTCAATGAGATTTTATTAAGAAAAACATACAAGTATGTGATTTTAGCCTTAATAAAAATTTTACATTTTTAACTCAAGCTCTCATATGATGTATAACTTTATCATCCACATTTAATGTAATCTATATCTAATGTAAGAGTTAGACTCATAAATGAAATATTTCTACTGATATCTAAACACAAATTCATTAGGTTTACTGTATTTAACCTTAGGTATGAGTTACTAAACCAACCTACGTACCAATTGCTTTTGTAAATTACGAATTACTAATTTTAATATGAATTATTTATTAATGTTTAATATTGTATTTGTTATATTGTCTTAGTAGTTTCTGTGCTTCTTTTTTTTTTTTTACATTTATGAAAAGAAAAACACCCATGGTCCCCTGTTCCCTTCCCTTTTTCTTCCTATTCACTCTCGGTCTTACCTTCCAAACTGAGTGTTAGTTCTTTTAAGGTATAGATTGTGTTGGGAATCAGAGTACTAGCACAAGTACTCACAACTAAAAATACAAGATGAAAATAAAGGAACAAAAAATAGATAATAGGCAATGAATATAATTTATTTAAGGAAAGAAAAATTACATACCATTC
>Ga0214545_1000022_pt1 | contig 140942 bp, 60 predicted proteins | sample CNSS4metaG_FD_160064 | JGI IMG/M metagenome (GOLD analysis project Ga0214545, IMG submission 160064) | Root nodule microbial communities from cowpea collected in UCLA plant growth center, Los Angeles, California, USA - CNSS4 | ecosystem: Host-associated > Plants > Roots > Nodule | place: USA... | reverse complement strand
AGTCAGAGGCTGCTGCAAGCAAGCAATCTGAAGAAGCAAAGTGGTCAGATTCCAATCCAAATGCTCAAGAGCCTGTGCCACAAGATGCTGATGAGATATTCAAGAAGATGAAGGAGACTGGCCTTATTCCTCTTTACTTTATTGGGGTACGTTTTGGGGGTGCAGAGGGCGAGAGTGTGTGCTTTTGGGGTGCAGAGTCGCGGTAAAAAAAGACATACAGTTACTCTTCATTTTTACCATGGGCAAACATGGGAATAAAATTAATTTTGGGGGTACTGAAGATATTATTGGAGGTGTAGGGAGAAGCCCCCTTGCATTGAATGTGCCAAACATAATGGGCCCAATCGATTGCATGCGGCAAGACAATAGGGCCGTTACTCAATTAATTCTCCACAGCCTTCACTATCTACTTTGTACATTGAAAGTGGCCCCTATAATGGAAATGGACCATACTCTACTCACCCCTACATACAACTCCTTTTATGTATTGTAAATAAATACAACATAATAATTGCCAAGACAAAAATTTAGTTGCAATTTTTATATGTTTTTTAGAAAAAAAATATATTTTAATTTAATATGTGATTTATATTTAACGGATTATTGAGGTTAAAAGTTGAATTAAATTGCAAAAACATATTAACATGTATATGTCTGACAAACAATAAACGTGTTAGAATATTTATTTATTTTTGTCAACAGTGAGATATTATTTAATTTTATTTTTACTTTAAAAAGCTAAACCATAGTAAACAAATTGTTAGTTCAAGACAGTTTTCTTCAAACATTTTCCAGTTTTAATTTAAGTATGAAAAAAGAAAGTGTGTCTCTTTTAGGTTATTTAGGAGAAAAAGTTAAGGAAAACATTCATTTTTTTTCGTTTATTTAGTCAGAGGAAATTAGAAAAAACACGTTTATGGAACAGCACAGATTCTCCTTTGATACACACAAAGATATTTATAATTTATTTAATATTTGTTGTCCTACAGTATAAAAGAATTCTTATAAAGCAAATATAGTGAAAAAAAATATTATTATGCCATTTTGACAATACAAATAAAATAAAATACAAAATTAAAATACTTACCACAATCAACTTATATTTTCATTGTGCAAAACCTTTTTTTCCTAGTCTGGATTTTCATTTGATATTTAAACAAACACAATATTAATTTTCAATACTAGGCCTCGGTCCTCTAGGAGTCTAAAAATTCAACATATAATTCTGACTTTTCTTATAACACTTTCTTAAATTTCTCTTAATTATTAAATAAAATAGAAAACATTTTTTATGTTTTATGATATTTCTTATAATTTCAAGTTTAACTTAAACCAATTCAATCAAATTATAAGATTTATTCATATACTACTTATTATATAAATAAATCTTATTTATAATGAATCAATATGCGAGTGAGAGTGTTATTTCTTATTATATACTACTTTAGTTTAGCTTTATATATACTTACAAGATTTATTCATTTTTCAATACAATATGATAATCTAATATCTCTCCTTTTTTTTTTTAATTGCACTTGACATTACACTTAAAGTAATTATTCACCTCCCTTATGTTAACTTTATACTTTATTTATGTTTATGCTCATATTAAAATTGTATGTAAATATAATGGGAAATTAATGAATTTAATAACATATTTTAAACTTTTGATAGAGTGAGTATCATTAACATGAGTTTATTTATTGTGGATGTGAGATTTTTTTTTGGCAATAATATTACTTTAAAATAGTACTATAATGATTATTACAATTACTCTTAAAAAGTTACGAAAACGATATTCCCACATGTTTGTTTAATCACCGTAAAAGTGAATAGTAGTGGAGATATAATGGGAGGGGCCGCGGCCTCCAAATTTTAGATTTTTTTTTTTTAAATTATGTGTATCTTTAATTTTTGTTTTTTGAATTATGTGTGTTTAGAAATTATTTGTATTTTGAAAATTTTAAATTATGTGTATTTTAAAATTTTTTAAATTATATAGCTTTTTAACTTAGGTAGTTGTATATTAAAAAGTTAATAGAAATTAAAGTAAGGATTTTTTTTTTCATAAAATACAGTATTTAATATTAATAAAACAAAAAAATAAAATATAATTAAGAAAAAGTTTATTAAAATATTTTTTATTTTCTCTTTTATTGTTTTGTGAGTTTTTTCATATATTGTATTTATCTCTCATGTTTGGTTAGTTATTGAAGACAAAAAAAAATTAAACATAAACTCATTATTTATACCCTATTTTTTTCATACCTTTTATTCAAATTCTTAAAAAAAAAAGGTTAATTCTCTCTTATGTCATATTTAACACTATTTTTTATCTTTTGACCATTTTGTATATTAATTTGTTATGAACATAGAAGAAAAAAAAATATTATGTGATTTTTCATAACTAACTTTTAATTGTGAATTAATTATATAATTGTTTTTAGTAATTATGCTCATTAATTTTTTATTAGATTACGATAAATTATTTTTACTTTAATTACTTTTTTGTTTTTGTTTAAAAATGTCAAATTGGTACTCCAACTTCTTTAAATTTCAATTTGATCATGATTTATAAAAAAAAATGCAATTTAGTCCTTTTTCGTTAAATTTCTTAAAGCAAATCATTTTTATTAATAACTTTAATTTTGATGAAAAAAATTATTGATTCACTTCAAGAAATCTAACGAAAATGACAAAATTACATCAATTTTTTAAAAATATAACCAAATTGAAAATTAAAAAAACTAGATGACAAATTTAATATTTTTAGACAAAAATAGAGACTAAAAGAGTAATTAAAACAATTATTTTTAGTCTTAAACTTATTTTTTAAATAGGGACAATATATATTGATGAAAAAAAAAGAAAAAAATTTTCATTGTTTAAAAGTAATAAAAATAGGAACTATCAATAAAGATGAAAACATGATAATATGATTGTTCATCGCATATAATAATAAAATGAAAGCTTGTGAAAACTTTTAAATCAATCTATGCGCATTAATAAAATGGAAGATAAATATTTTGAAGATAATATAATTATTTACATTGAAAAAACAAAGTATTTCATTGAAAAAAACAAAGTAACTTTAGTTATAATTTAAGTATTCGTAAGTTCAAAAATATATAAAAATGATAGACAATCTTATAGATATGTATAATTTATAAAGTAATAGTAATTAAATATATAAATTTTGAGTATATTATTTCGTTTGTTTAAAAAATTGTCTTGGAGATTCATCCAAAAATGAAGGGTCATTTCAAATACTATCTGTGTTCAAATTTTACTGCAGACATTGTGAATTGAATGAGATTACTGACAGAAAATATGGATGATGAAGTTTGGACTTGGTTACAGAAGAATTTTAGCAAGCAACACATCATGAAGACATGTTTTTCCAAGCTACAGAAGAAACAAAACCAGTGAATGGTACGTTTTCAATGATTGCACCTTGGTACAAAAACAACACTTGTCACATTCCTTTTCCTTAATCTTACTATAGTAAAAACAAGAAGAAAGTAAAAACTCAAGACACATGCACCGATCATGACTTAATCATGAAATTAAAAGGCATTGGAAATATATATATATATATATATTATAATCAATAAAGGTGATAGGATAATAATGTACAAATCATTCCTAGGCCAAAAAAACTGCAGCATTTTCTGCAATGCTGTCCAACATCTCTGTCTACTGTATATATTTTATTGATCCTAATATACGGAACTTTGTCAGTTTTTCTTGTTGATCCTCCCTAGACTCAGTTGTGTATTGGAGGCTTTCTCTTTGCCGGAGAATAATCCATCTCAGTTATCTCTACCAGGTCATGGTTGTGCTCCTCAGGAACATCTTTCTGCTTCCAAGACCTCAGTGTATTCACATTTCTACCATTCACCAACTCTTCACCCTTCGATTCTTCCACATTCTGTCCATACAACACATATAAATGAAAATAAATTCCAATGTTTCTGTTGCAGAAAAAAAAATTAATGATGTTTTTTGTTTTTTCTGTCTCTCAACGAACCTTTGAGAGGGATTTGGTAGTAGAAATGGAAGTGGCAACGAGTTTCCTATTCTTTAACTTTCCTGCAACAACACAAGAACATTCAAGATGTTTAATACCACGTACGATTTGTATATATATATATATATATATACAAAAGAGGGTTGGTTGTTCTGGTTAAATTTGTTAGATGATGCTTGGTGGAGATAGTTTGCTATGTTTTACTCAAACCAGAAACGAAGTTAAAGAGAATGAAGCTTTGTATTTTGATGCATAATCAGGAAATTTGAAGTCATATGTGACAACTTGCACCGAGTATAATACTGGTCTGATTTAAGACTCTGAATCATGCTTGTATTATAAGGAGAACAAAGAGAAGAAAAAAAAAAAATGAGGTAATGGTCTTAAAAACTAATGGTGTCTAGGCATATGGCGTCTAGGTCCGTAGTAATCTTCATGAATGTTTGGTAAGTTGTGGTTTGATTTTCTGAATACTTTAGATGCTCTTTTCTTCTGGCTACCTGTGCATTCATTGTCTTTGCAGAGAAGAACAGTTTCCTCAGCATCAGTGTTACTTCTTTTCAGCAAAGAAAATTCTCCATCCTGTATTCATGAGTAAAGTTTTACATTAACATCCATACAAATATGAATGATGTCTTGAGTCCAGATTCTCAACTAAATATTTTTTGGTACTATGTACTTTATTTTTAATATATTTTAAAATATCAAAATGTATTTTGAACATACATCAAAAATCAGTTCAGAAAAATTCAACAGAGAAGAGAATTTAAATTCACAAAGGTTGAAGTTTATTAAAGAAATGAATTCATAAAACCACCTACTTGTTGTTTCTGTTGCTGAAGTGGTGAAGACACTTTCCCCAAACGAATCCCTGCACCAAGTAAGGTAATGTTAGAAATCCAAAAACAAGGACTAATTGACTTAACTGCTGTTGAAAGTGTTATTTGAATTACCTTGAGTTTGTGCAAGGAGCAGTGACAGAATCAGAAGAAAAACCACAAAAGGTTTCATTTTGAAGAAAAATGCAGGGAAGAAGAAGTTAGAAGTTTGAGTCCTGAAACAAGAGGGTAGAGTTTTCTTGCTGTGAAGAAGAGCTTAACTGTGTAATAAATGAGGAATTATGAGTGGTTGATGGATGAATGAGAGGGATGGCAGCTTATTATATATATAGTGGTGTATAGGGGTCCACACAGAAGTTCAACTTAAACTATAAAAGTATTTTACTTCCTTTTTATTAGTTGTCTTATGGCACCCCTCAAAGTGCCAACTGCCACCCTATATCAAAGGAAATTGCTAATCATTTGAACCTCCAATTATTTAAGCCAAGGATTAGAAGGTTTTGAGGCTAAATCATAGAAAAATATTAAGTAATTAACAAAGATGCTACTAATTGTTAGGTACTATAATATCCACCACAGTGGGAAGTCCAAGTAGAGGATAGCTAAATGAAATATGAAGAAATTATTTTTGTTTTCTATCATATATCACTTATTACTATTTATTTTCTCTTTTTCTACTTTAGGTGTTAAACAACATGTAACATTTGGTGCCTTTTCAAACCTGAAAATGGTACATTTACTTTGGAGAACGGCACAGGAAAAAAGTTGAAGAAGCCTATAATAATGCAAGTTAGCCTGCTAGTACACTGTTGTTTTTCTCTTCTCTACATGAATGCAAGCATCAATGTTTGAAAATTTCCATGATGCCAGACTTTTGTTCTGTCTGGTTCACTTTTAAGCAACAAAGAGTACAACAAGACCATGTTTTCCCTTCGTCGCCTTTAGGATACTGTCTCTTCTAGAAGACAAGCCTGATGGATTTGTTCATTTCCAATAGTGTAGCCTGTTTCTAATCACCGAAAGTTTTTCACTTTGTGTAGCTAGGTAGGCAGAAAGAGGAGTCCAATTTCAGTTAAGACAGATTCAATATCCTTGCTGCTTATGTATATCAACACTCCTTCTATAGTTACATTATCTTGTTTTTGTGAATGTTAGGAGAAAAAAAGTTATGGATCCATCACTATATTGAATGGAATACCTACCACAGGATAAAAATTTACAGCATTTTACTGTGATGGAGAGAGGAGTGAGGTGATGGACATAAGTAGGTGTTAATTATGGCAACTGGTGCATTGTGCTTCCGCAGTTGCAGCCACTAGGCCATGCAGGAGCATGAATGAGGCAACATTATTGTTGTGAGAGTGAAGGTGAAGGAAAGAAAAAGGTTTGAAAGTAAGGGTTTTGTGGGGTGATAATATTGATGAATGGTGATGCATCATGGGAATGGTTACGTAGGAGTTTGTCGTGTAGTTGCCTTAGGAAGGGAAAGGAAAAGACCAATCCACGTGGAGGTCGACATCTCGGGATGAAGTGGCACACCAGTTACAACGTGGGCACCGCAACTTCACGCACCATGTTGCTCCTATGGGATGCAACGAACACATTGTGGTCATGTTTGTCAGAATTTGTCAAATGGGACTATTCAGTCACCTCCTCTTATTCAATTCACTCTTCTTCCTCCTTCAAATATCCCACTCATCCTATACTCCACTCTCTTTTTATTCTTTTCTCTCTTTATCTTCATTCTCACTGAAACTTGCATATGAGTCTCTCTCTCATACACTTATGTAAATATCCCAAAGTAACGAATAAACAAAAAAGAAGCAAATTATGATATGGTGGTGAGAGCTATGATCTATGAGCGGAATTTATCTAGAGGGTGGTAAGAATGCAAAATTATTCCACCGTGATTAAGATCAAAATGCATTTTTGTTAGTTACTGGAGTTAAACCCACAACTTTTTCCTCCCTTCCCTTCCTTTTAACCACTAAGTATGAATTTGAGATGATTAAGGAATACTCAAATAAATTGTTAGTGTTGTTTATAAAACTAATGCAGAAAAATAATAAGGACTAACATTTAGTCATGGTCACTGCCACGAGATACCAAAAACACGAAATACCTGTTAATTTTATAGAGTTATCTGGCCATCACAGAGTAATTGTCATACTAAATTGTTGCCAATTATATGAGATTACAGTATCCAAATTTACGGAACAATTATAAAATTGATTAACAAATGGACCACTATAGAAATAATTGACTATATGAATATCTCATATCATTCCACATATCGCATATTTGGCAAATTTTCAACATTGTTAACAAAATAAAATTATTAAAAAAAGAGTTTCCAAATTTCAGACTCGTTGAGAGGATCATGGTGACGGTGCTAGAGAGATATATGAAACATGTACAGTAAACATTCGCTTACGTCCGCACTCATTTAAGTCTGCATCCCATCTAAATTCGCATTTGAGAAGGGAAAATTCTCGGATCAACAATTTTGTGACTTTATTTATAAAAAAAAATCATGTAAAGTCATTTGACTTTATATTTATTTTCATTTTTTTATATATATATATATATATATATATATATATATCATATATCTTATATTTGTCATATTTTTTAAAATTTTTACAAATTTTTAAATCCTCATAATATTCCATATTGTAATTATATGACCCATAATATTTTATATTGTAATGTGACTCTTAAAATTTCATAAGTCTACATACCAATTAAGTCCAAATCAAATTCTCAAGATCAAAATGCGGACTTAATTGAATGTTTACTGTATTGCTTCATTAGAAAGAATTATTATTTTGAAACAAGAAGGTATTGTCAAAATGGAGAATATAAAAAGAGAAGGGAGGAGGAAGAATTTTAACTATGAGTTGTCAAAATTGGTTGAAATCCGCAAGCCAACCTGGTTCACCACGGGTTCGGGTTGGGTTGAATTTTTTTTACAAATTTCAATACAGATTGATTTTTGACCCGGCTCACTTGTGTTGAGTCGGGTTGGTGAGCCAACCCGCAAATAAAGGATCACACAAGTATTTTTTTTTTGTTAAGTTGAACTTTGCATTTGGGTCATGTTAGGTTTTTTTTTAGCCAACACAGATAATTTTGTATTTTTGTGATTTTGGTTTGTATTTGGATTGTATTAAAATTTGTTTAGATTTTAATTAGAATTATAATCCAGTTTTGACTAGAAAAAATAAAAAAGATAAATTTTTTAATTAAGTGAACCTGTGAGCCAATCCGTTTAACCCACCAACCTGCGGTTGGTCGAGTCGGGTTAAAATTTTTTTGGCCTTCTAATAAATGAGCCGGATTGGATTGGTTCATTAAGTGATCAATCCAGAATGGGTCAAACCGGGCCAAGCTGAATTATCCGTTTTGACAACTCTAATTTTAGCAAAGTTTAAATAATAAAGTAAGGGAATATAGTAGAAAGTAATTTGATTGATTTTTAATATATGAAGTAAACTTAAAGTTAATTTAACTTATGGTAATTGATATGGATAGATAATGAATATTTTTATTTGTTTTGATTCTCCCGTATCCTCACTCCCAAACCCATCAAGTCAACCTTATAACTCTATGAGTTAGGAAGAGAAGTCGAACCCAAAATTTTCCTGGTACTCCCTTCCAACTTTATAACTAAAAAATCTTATAATTCAATTAAATTTGTGATTAAATATTCATATCTATAACTATTATAAAGAAATTCATTTCTATAACTGTGAGTAATAACTATTTTTGTATAGACATTTCATCATCAATTTTACCTTTATGAATATAATTAATTTTATTATTATATTATTCTAATTTTGGAACTATTTTTAAAAATTAAATAACTACCTCTAAAAAAATTATCTAGTTATAATTAAAATATAAAAATTATTTTTTTTTTATTTTTTATATATATATATATATATATATATATATATTATAAATTTAATAAATAAAATTAATTTTATTTTTTATTATCATGAGATAAAAGCAGGTATATGTTTACATAAAATAAATAAAGTAGGTGTTAGAGGAGTTGGATAAAGTTTTGATAAGAGAAATATTGTGACTATTGCAAAGCATTCATTACTAGAAGACATGGTTTATATTATTTGTGAACTTGTGACGTTGTGGAGATATTTGATGAGTTAAACTAATTAAGGTTAAAATTAAATAAAGAGGTTATCGTGGAATTCCAGAATGTATGTCGCCAAAACCATTCACCAGGGAAGAGTGTGTTTGGCTCTGTACCGCACCAATCCCAAACACTCTTGTTTTAGTCAAATTCAACAAATCATGCATCATTTTCTATATTTTCTCTTCTTAATAGTTTGAATTTGGTTTTAGAAAACAAAAATCCGACATTGTTGGGACATCACTTTTGAGACCAAATTTGGAGTGGCTAAGAGAGTTGAAAGTTGTAGGCACCTTTCTTTGTCTCTTTGTTTTGTGTTTGATAAAGACCAAAACTTGTACGTAATTTCTGATTACGTGCCTCTTCATCACAAAGCAATCCACCTTTCATTACTCCAATTTTCCACGACAATATTATACATTCCTTATTAAATTATATATAAATTTCATCTTACGTTGTAGTTCACTTTTCTTGATTGGGCAAGTAAAGAGTATTTTTACTATTGTAGTTTCCAGATATTCTGGATGTTCATTAATTTATTCCTTCCACGTCCTTTGGATAAACTATAACAATATCATTTTTCTGCTTTATTTTTTCTCTTTGGACTTATTCCAGTTCACCCTTTACTATTAATACACAAATTAAATTTCAAAATTAGTTTTATATACATCAATATTCAGCCCTCGACTTATTATCTACCTAAATAATTTCAATCAAAATTATATTACTGAACATAGGGAAGTTACATGTCCGTTTTATTATTATTTTTATACTTGTATATGTTTGGATGGTGTGTAAAGATTATTGGTCAAAACAAATGTGGCATGTCTTAATAGTAATCACATATTATGTGATTATTGAAAATGTTAAAAAATATGATGGTTGAAAAAGAGTTATAAGTTTTGTGCAATGTCTCTCTAAGAAAATTTTATTCCACAAAAAATAATTACTCTTAATTTGATCAAATTAAATAACAATTACTTATATATTAGCTGGAGTGTTACAATCTTAAGATTTTAGATTGAAGGTGATTTTATATTTTCTAGTATCTCAAGACTTATTAGTATCAAATCTCCCAAGTATATGTATTCATCATCTAAAAAACCCAATAATTATATAAATAAGATCACTTCTAAGGTACTTGTTGTTAAGATGTCTTTTCTTTATGGAGAGTATACCAATGTGGAAGAGATTTATATGTTATTCTTAGGTTTAGAAAGGCTGTAATATCCTGTAACAAGAAGCATAATCATCTCATAATCATTTTTACTCACATATGCACACTCCAAAATCTTTTACTGACTTGAACGTAAAAGAGTCTTTCCAAGTGAACTTCTCTCTCATGGTAGTTCAGAGTTCGATTATACATCAACCATCAGATTAGTCCACCAAGAAAACTACTAAGCCAATTCGCTAAGATCAATTTTTAATATGAAAAAAAAAATGCTAAATATAAAGGTAAAAATTGGAAGTTGTCCAAATTAAAGAAATATTTCCAACACATACACAAAAAATACATATAATCCATCAAAATAAATGTCATACTCACAAATAAAAAATAGATAATAATGTGAACAACCATCCCTTTCCAAACTTTCAAAGAATAATTCAACCGTTGAAGAAGAACAATACTTCCTCATGAATCTTATGACAAACAAATTCTCAATTGCGATAATTTTCTTCTCTTCTATAATAATGAATCTCTTATACGTAAAATTAGCCGACTCATTTCTAAAAAACAAATAAACGACCTTAATCTACAAGTAGATAAAAATTCCAAAAATCCAACACAACAATTTAGTTAGCATTTGAGGAGTAGACAAGAATTTCGTTCTATTTTGTTCTTGTTGGGATACCACAAGTGAAGTTAATCATCAATAGTTCTACTTAGATACTGTCACAACCGAGATCGTGGCGGGACGGTGAAAACAATTTAAAAAAAGCAGAGGAGTCGCCACCATAGTTTATTATGGAAAACTATAGAAAAACCTTAAAAAGAATGGTCTTCAAAACCAAATTTTGGATTCGGGAGTCGGTTACGTGTGGGGAAGGTATTAGCACCCCACAACGTCCGTCTTAAGACGGTTCCTTCTTTAGTTAAGTGTGCAAGATAGAATTTGATGTTTAAAATATTTGTTATTCCCAAAAAATCGAACCAAATAAAAACACCTACAAAAATATTAAAGATTAAAACAAAAATATTTTTTTATATTTTTGGCCCGACGAGGATTGTACCTCGCTCCTACGTATTTCCATTTGAAAGATTAGGGATAACGTAATTCTTTGTACAAATATTTGTTGTTTGATATTATTATTTTGTTTTTTTAATTTTCTAGATTTTTATGTGTATGTATATTTTATTAATATCAAGAGAACCCGAGATTCTACATGATAAAAGATTAAGTTATCAAGCAAATCCGAGATTTGACATGATATTAAAAATAATTTTATAATTTTATATTTTTATTGTTATTAATTTCCTTTTAAGAACAAAAAAAAGTCTACGAAGAAATGTTTTGATTACCAAGCAAGTCCGAGACTTAACATGGTATGCAATACTTATATAAAAGAAGTAATATAATTTTTTTATTATTTTTTTATTTTTTGTTTAGAGAGAATTAAAACCTACGAAAGAAACCTTTTTATTTATCAAGATAAAAATAAAGGAAAAGAGAAAGGTTAAGCACGTGCATTGATGTTATAAGAGAATCATGAAAAACATTAAGAGCAAAGAAAATTTACCTCTTAAGATGAGCCTTTTGTGTGTGTTATGTGATAAAAAGGAGATCCTAGTATTGAAGAAATTTTGTGCTTATATAGGCCTCTTGCGTACCATTGAGATCCTAGTATTTAATTATAATAAAATATATGGGGAAAGAATTGGTCTTATTATATCGTTGCATAATATTCACGGTATTGATTATAATTATTAACGAAATATTGCTTGTAATCACTAGAATCATATTTTCTGTCACATAAAGATCGTGATCAAATCATAATATATTATTCATATAATTGATTCTAATTATTACCAGAAATACTTTCTTCTAAATATTAAAATCGTACCATTCTTTAAAAGTATTATTATCGGGAATATTTGCTTCTAATTAAAATAATACCTTCCCATACTAACAACGCACACATAAGTGTAAATGCACGATATTTATTCAAATTATTATAAAAAAGTATTGCTCTTAATATTATACGCTTCTCTAAACACAGAAATTATGAAATGTCCTTTTTTGACATGTCATGCGAAGAGTGTAAATAGCAAACAATGAGGGTAAAAATATGTAAGATATTTGGGCTCATGAAAAGAATGTGATAATTAACAGTAAACTAGATTCTCCTGCTCTTGAGTTTTTTTTTTCTTTTTTTTTTCTTTCTTCCCACGGTAGAATTAAAGTTTAAAAAACTACCATCAATCAAAACATATTTTTTTATTTTATTTTATTATTTATTATTATTATATTATATATTATTATTATTATTATTATTATTATTATTATTATTATTATTTTTAACCAAACAAGCACATTTATCCGGACCAAATTGCTCGTGAATACGTTATCATATACCAAATCATGGTGATTATAGGTTGAATTGGAGGGTGCGTAGAATCTCATATATATCGGTACAAATTAGATGAAACATGAAGGGTAATTAAGTATAAAAAGTATGATTAACTAAAAGGTACGTACACGAATAAGATATGCATAAAGAAAATGTGATGAATGATGAAGGTGAAACAACAAAGAGTGAAGCAAACAGAGATTGAAACGTGAGTGAGTGAGTGAGGTTGTCCCTTCCATGACGGTGTTGTTGCAATTGCAGCTAAAAGCAAAAGGTGGCATGTTTGTGTTACACACGTCATTAGATTGAAAAGTTAGATACATATGTTTGAAATGTATTAATTACTGCTATGTTTTGGCCTCCCACAGTCCCATACCTATTTGTTTGTGACCTTTCATGTGGTCTCACATGACTTGTTCACATCTCATCACCACATGTCCCAAACACCCTTCAACAGGGCCCCTCTCACACAACATTGCTCACAACAAACAACATTAACTCACTATACTATTGTTTGTGGTTAAAGATTGTAACATCTCATGTAACACTCATTTTTATTTACTCATCTCAACTACACATTTGATATGTTGTTGTATCATATCACATTATATTAATTTATACTCGCCATATCTATGTTAACAAGACAATGTTTATAATAACAAAGGTTAAGCTAACTAATGTCGGCAGTTAGTGGAACATTTCTTCAAATAGTTGGATATCATAAATGGTCTTAAGGAATAATTTAAGCACTCAAAGATTATGCTCAGTATTTTTTAACAATATTGTCTCAGGATCTAATTCAAATCCACAAATAGTTTATATAGCTATAGCATTAACTATAAAACAAAACCCGGATACATTTTTATAGTTAATGCGATTTAGAGTTTCATTTTAATCATTTAAATGAAAAAATTTCTATCAAATATTAGTATGTTAATAATATGAAAATTATCAGCCAGAAGAATAATTACAGTATTTATTTTGTATTTTTTTTAACTGATGTATATATAACTAGTGTCAAGAATGCTGATAGGGTAGGGTTGTAGCTCTCCGTACTCTCGGATAATATTCGTCCTGTACCTATATCTGTCGGGTATCCGTTATGCAGGTATCTGCATAATTTTTTAATATTCATGGATATCCACGGATATCCGCGGATATTTATAAAAAAATAAAATAAATATTTAACAACATATTTTAATCATAAATTCAAATAAAATACAATACATAACATTCATAAATTTTAAACAAAGTCAAAATAACCTATTTAAATAGTGTTGAATGACAATTTACAAAGAAATGAATTTTTTTTTTAAAACTAATTGATAAAAAATAACTCATTCAAAATCAATATGTTAATATTTTAATTATATATATATATGTATTTTTTTTTTTAATTTTAATTAGAGTATAACTCATTCACGAGTACAGATACTATAATACCCGTACCCGCCGAATTAACATGCAAGTATTAAAAATATTCATATCCGATATCTGCAGATATCTATTTATAATATTCATTTTTTACCCATTACGAATTTTATTCATAAATACTCGCAGTTACAAAATTTTTTGACATCCCCATGTACAAGCAATAAAGTATGAATTAAAAACACAATGATCATTAAGTAAGGGATAGAATAAATGGATAATATAGATATAAATGTGAGGCCAATAATATGTGAACTTTCTCCAAAGTGTAACATGCCTTCATCTAAAGCTTTCCTTATCTAGTAATAATGAATATCAATATGCTTCAATCAAACTAAGAATGATAAGTGAAATTCTTAGCTAAATGAACTGCACTTTGATCGTTGGAATTCACAATAAACTTTTCTTGATCGTGACGTAATTCACATGTGAAATTTTTCATTCATTAAATCTCCTTGTAGGCTTCAAACATAGGAAAGAGCAATATAGTCTGCTTCAGTAGTTGTAGTTGACAAGACAAGAAGAATTTAGGGTTTCATTTCTATATTAGTCCATAGCCACCAGCTAAAGAGAGACTAATTTGATCCTAACTTTTCTCTTTTCCTCATTCTTTTGAAATTGAATTTGGATTAACTTTCGTAGCAAAGCAATTTGAACAAAACACTCGTAACCAAGCAACGCTTTTGTATTAATCAAAGATTGTTGTTAATTTCCTTTCCTCCCACTAGGATATAGTGCATGTAGCGAGACCTCCATTGGTTGATTAATCTCTGAGATCGAAGATAGAGAAGAAGAGAAGAGAAAACACCATGAAGAAGAGGGTGAAGGAGGGAAAGTTATGAAAATAGCTCATTGCACGAGCATTCCTTTTCTAGATCCAATCATCCCCTCGTCACTTTCCATCTAAAGCAATAAGTCCATTTTTATCATGTAAGAATGGAAAAAGAGTACGAAAAACATGTTTCAGAATTGCACCCCTAGTCACATGTCATCACAAAAACTTACTCATCCCGTTTCTTTATCACATGTTGTTTCTAGGATATTGGCTCCTTTTTACTTTTTAATCTTTATATCACTGCTCCTTTGCATGTGTACTTACTGTTAAAATGCTTACACTACATCATATACTGAATCAAACCAGAAACAAGAAAATTGTTATTCTCATTCTTGGCTTGGGGTACTGATTCAGAGTACTGTTGAGGCACCCCTTTACGATAGATCAAGCGGATGCTCATCAACAAAGTCATATAGTTCATCTCCAATTCTAAATCCAAGCATTCTGGCCATATCATTTGCCTTCAATTTAGGCTTGGGAATGTTGTGATGCTTCAACCAGGAATACACAATGAAGACTTTCTTCATGACAAACAGTTCCAACGCCTCCGGGTTGAAAACAATTCCCATTTTCAGATTCATCTGCAGCATAACATATAAACATACCGTGTCAGAATCAAAAACATGTTTTCCCTTTTTCACACACAAGCATGCAGTTCTTAACATCACCTGGTGTGGAACCATCATTGCAGCATACCGAGCCAGTTCTCCAGCTCTCCAATCCAACAAAACTGGCAACCATGGATAGGTAGCATCAAGTCTCACAAACCATACCCTGATATCAGGATACTCTGATAATTCTCTAGGATCATGGGGATCTTCTCTTTTATAGTTGATGGTGAAACCAATTGAGCGTTCAAGAAACTCTTTTGGTTCAACTGCAACATTAACATCACAGTGTAGCATCCAAGTTAACAATGAAGTCATGAAGGTTCATGCATGTATATCCAAAAAGTATCTAAACAACATTGAAGGTTCATACGTACCAGATAAAGGGGATTTCATGCCTGTTGCAGCTTGAAAAGGGGACAAGTCAAGCCGACTAATAATATCATTGTCAATAACAACCTCAAATCGGCCTTCAGTTGGGGGCAGAGGAGGTGCAACTTTTGGTTCATCTGTCAACCAAACTCTGTTCAATTGTAGTATAATACATTTCATCAAATGCATGGAGCACAGTTCATTGACATGAAATTTGGTGCAGTAAGAAAATAACATTTGTTGAATCTTTTATTTGAAACGGATTTAGAAGGCCCTTTAATTGAAATCAACAGTGTACATACATATCTTCAATTTTCATTCTGCACAGTTTTACGTTTTAGTTCAACTTTTATGCACTGTGAGTTCAAAACATTTTACAATTCTCAATCAATCAGAAACCAATATTAACATGAACTTCAAATAGTCACTGTAAAAGATAACAAATCTATACGAATTTATATTACTATATCTAAGTTTCAGAACCTATAATAACCGTAAAAAACTGAGAGAAAAAGTAAGCAATGATTGTGATTGTGTTACCATCATCATCAAACAAGGAGAGGTCGAAGTTTCCTTGGGGGTTGTAGGCAACGGAGACAGCAACAGGTCCTCTCTGATTGAGAGGAGAAGGAATTGGAGAGGTAATAAGGGAAATTGGTTTGCAAGAAAAGCATGAAATTGATGGTTTTGGCAAAGGAGAAAGTGGAAGCAATGGTTTGCATTTGACTGAGGTAATAGCCATCATGAGTCTGCAATGTGTGAGAGTTGCAGGCAGAGAACTGCATAAGCAGTTAATACAGTTTCTATCCACAAAATTCTCTGGCCTTACGTTTTCCTCATACTTCTATCCTCTTCGTCAAATATATAATCAATTTGAAAAATATAGAACATAGAGTTACATTGTATAGAGATATATATGTCAGAAATTCCAAAATATTATTTTAAGTGCTTTCAATTTTATCAGTCAAATTTTTTACCTTCTAAGAAAGAAAATGTTTTGGGTCCTTTTCACTTCAAACTATATTCATTTTTATTTAATCCTTAAATTTGTTAAAATTCAAAATTAATTTCTATATAAATAAGATATGTTATCTGTGTTAGTCCTTTGTACACATAGACTAACGTATTACTTTATAATATAAAGCTACTTTTAGTATTAAAGGCAATTGTAGTCATTATCATACCATATTTTTAATTGTTATAACAGAATAAAATATTTGTCGGTCTTTTATTGTTACATTATCATAGTATTTCCCTTTTTTCGGTAACTTTCGGGAGAAAGTAAATATCAAATAAAAAAAATTGTCATGCCAGCCCAGAAAGTCCATCACTAGCATGGAGCTCACTTGACCACTAAAATAAAAGTTTGCATGTAAATTTTGTACATTATAATTTTAATTTATTATGATTTGGGACCGTTAAACGAGGTCAAGCTAGGTAAATAAGTTTTAGAATGAATACCAACTTTTTGTGCAAAATTAAAATCTTGTAATTATTTTATATAAAATAAAATTTTTTACCTTGTGTTAGGGATGAAATAATTTTAAAAAATTGAAGTATTCATTGTAATTGAATTTTTTTTTTCTATTTTTAAATTGAATTACAGTTTCACTTTTAATGAATCTGAATCAACTTGTCTCAACCTTTTACTTTCTTGATCTATTCGACTTTTGGACTTATGAACCTTTTATATCTTCGACTTTTAGACTTATGAACCTTTTATATCTTGTAATCGGAAAATTTTCAATTTCCTTTGATTTTTTATTGAACGGATATCAACGTACTATTTTTATTATTTGAAATATTTTCTTAAATTCTTTTAATTTTAATTTCATCTTTGAAACATGTTATGATGTTATGTTATTTTCTGTAAGAAAAAAAATCAAATAAAGAAATTAGTTTCCTAAATTACTTCATCCAAATTTACCATTAATTCTTTATTAATCGATATATAAATGCTATTACTTCGAATCTTTAACAAAATTGATTTGAGTTTACTGTTGGAAATTTTATCATTATGGTATTTTTAGTATATTTTTAAAATGAGAAATGTTAGTAACACTTTGACACATTCTTTTAAAGACGCTTACTTATTGCTTACAAATTAAGAAAATTTGTTAGTGTCGCGTCGATTTAATGAATTTCTATTATAATTTTACATGCCTTTATAAGTTTAACCAATATAGAATGCGTGGAACTAATATTGAGGTGTTATCAAATAAACGAGTAGTCTGAGCACTTTAACTGAATTTTTATTAATAATTGGATTTTTGGAGTTGTTTTTATATTAAATTTTGATTATTTATTAATTTTTTAGTATTATTTCTCTGCTGATATCTACTAATTTTAATATTTTAAAATATAATATTGTTTTTAAATATATTAAAATTAATATATTTTAGACTTAATTACTTATTTATTCTCCGGTTAAGTTAAAAAAATTTAACTTAGGGTCGCTTTCATTTGTATCAATCGTTTCAATTTAAAAAAAAAAAATTCTTACATTGATACTTTATTAATGTATAAATATTAACGTTCCTCGCTAAGGGAATTAGTTATATATATAAATAAATAAATATATATATATATATATATATATATTATTTTTTTAAATTAATTAATTCAAAACAATTATAATACCTCTATTTTTCTTTTATGTATACAATAGACCTGACTATCCACAGTTTTTTTACTGTCTTATCTTATTCAATGAGTTAAAATTTAAAACTTATATTAATTTTATTTATTTAAATATGTTTTATTATTTTATATATTTGATGTATCTATAGTTATATATAAGAAGATACATATATGTGGTATACATTTTTACTTTTTTTTTTATTTTACCCTTAATATTATAATTTTCAATCTTATCTTATTTGGTAAGGATAATTATTTAATTGATTTTTAATTTTTTTCATCTTATTTTTTGGTTTCTAACCTCACTCAGAGGTACTTCTTACTATTCTTATTATTTTTATTTTTCTTTAAGTTATTTTCCGTTTCATTATTTTTTTTAATTTTATTATTCACGCTAAGTGAAAGCATGAAAAAAATAAATTCATAGATAGAGATAAAAGGTCAAAACTAAAATTGAAAATGAATTTGAACTTCAGTGTAATTTAAGGAAATTTAAAAACTATACATCTCATAATAATAGTGAAATCCATGTCTGATAATGTCTAAACACGAGAATTGTATCTATAATAATATATAAAGAGATTTCTTCTTTTGTATCTATATTTCAAAATACTAATTTTATCTTTTAAAATATAATTATTTACAAAATTTTTGAAAATTGACCATTACTTTTATAAAATTTTTTATAAAATCGTCTATTTTTACTATTTTTTATTTATTTATCAACTGTTATTTTATCATCTTTTCTGATATATTTTACTTTACTTTTAATAAATATAATTTTATTTAAAATATTATAATTTAATAATATTATATTATCATCACATACTAATATAATATTATATATATCCAAAAAATACATACACAATAACAATGACGTGAATGACATGTTAAAAGTTTACTACAAAAGAACTGTTGTAAGATCCACATACATACAGAAGACAGAAAAAGATTATGGAAAAAAAAAAATAGCAGAGCAGAAAATAGAGTAAATAATTGCAGTTTGTTGTACTTTCAAATTTTGATTAAATTTTTACTAAAAATGATTTATATTTTATTTGGTAACACTTCCGAAACTCACATTGTTTTCACTTTTATAATTTAGTTACTTTTACTAATTTTAAATTTTTAACTTACATTCTCTATTTTATTTGTTCATAATTTTGTAGTTATAAAAGTTTATATTTTTTACTAATAATTATTTATTATTTTAAAACATTTTTAACATCTTAATTTACCCTTTATAATCAAATCGACTGAATTTGAAAAATTACAATAATAGAGTAATTAAAAATGCGTACATACAAACCTCGTGTTTATATGCTTAGTAGTTTATAATTTGAATAAAAAGTTATTAAAAACAAATATAAATTACATATTTATATAAATAAATAAAAAACATCTTTTACTACAATTATTTGTAATGAAATGGGACTTTTTCGTTTTTTTTAAATATGTAATTCTAATGGAGCGTTAGTTTTCGTGCACTATGGTTGAATACATAACATTGATAGTTTTAAAATTTTAAAATGTAACAGGAATTTACATTGTGTCTCCATTACTAATATGCTACAATTAAAGGATTCATTTGGCTAATTCATATATTAGGTAATATTTATGATCTAAGTTAAAATCTATATATCTTACGCTATAAGATCTTTTATCTTATTTTAACGATTATTACCGATATTACTTTATATAACTACGAGCTCATTTATCATGGCATCTTTCTGTTGCAGTATTACTTTTTCTTTGGGTTATACACTTTTTTTTTTCTATATGGTATATAAATATAAATATTATACAATTTAAAAATAATTAAACAAGTTAGGCAACTTTTTCCTACATCTGTATAAATTGTTCCATGCATTTTTCTAGATTGTGTAATTCAAAAATTAAAAATGATATAATTTAATTTAAAAAAAAAATTATAGACAGTACAACTTAGAAGAAAAAACTTTTTTAATTGTGTAATTCAAAAGTAAAAAGTTGACTTCCAAAAGTTTAAGAGAATTAAGAAAAAAAAAAACTTGCAGATTGCATAATCGAGTTATTTGACTTGCGATGATTAATAATCTTGAGGTTTGATTTTCGAATTGTGGAATTTGACATTTATTTTAAGAAAAAAATGGTTTTTATTATATTAAAGAAGTCATTTTTCATTTTTGAAAATAGCTTTCAAATTATACAATCCAAATTGTTCAAAAGCATGGTGCAGGAAGAAACTCCCAAGAAGTTAATGTGGTTTGATTCAATTGATATATTCTACGGATCATTTAATCATGTGATAATTTATGTATAATCTTCTTTAGTTTTTATGTGGTAATGTTTCGACTAAAACTTGATCCTCTATTTGCAGACAAAGCTAAAAGTATGATGAGACAATTTGTGCCTCTTTTCATTAAAGTTCAATGTTTAGTCGGTGACAATAATAAGGTCTGTAGATAAGAACATTACCAAAATTTTGCTTCACATAATCTCCATGCAACACTGCACCAATCAATATAAAAAGACACTAACTTTTGGAATACTTGTTTTTTCTGTTTTTCTTCTCATAACAAGCCTCTATACCAGTAAGGATCACTTGATTCATATTAGGAAAATAAGGCTAAACTTTTAAGAAACTTAGAACTAAACTTTTTAACCATAATCGTCTCAAGAGAGCTAAATTTCAGCTTCTGGAAATATGTGGAAAGTGGCAGAACTTGTATTTGCAATTACACCAGTGTAATAATTTTTTATGCAGCAGTCTCACAAAATTAAAACACTTCTGGCCTACCTCATTTTATTTTATTTATCTCAACCCTGTTTGAGTTATTCTATGTACATGTGTGTAAACACATGCATGATATATATATATATATATATATAGAGAGAGAGAGAGAGAGATGTACGTTTTTATTCTGTATACAAAGTTACCAAAACCCTGTTACAAACACAGATAAATATATTTTGTAGATTAGTTGTAGACTCACCAAATATATATGTTGTTACTAGTAGTACTAGATCATGTGGCTATTGTGAAAAATCCTAGACCTGGGATTGATATATATGTTGTTACACATTTGTTAGTGTTGTGGCTCTCACCTTAACCATTTGAGTTGCATGTTCTTCCACATGTCTCTGTAACTGTGTTATCTGTGTCAAGTCTAACATGTCTGTGTTAGTTATCAGAGAGACTAATTGGTTACAGTGTTTGTTGCTTTGCATGGACCTATGAGAGGAAGTGCTGAATGGGCCACATGAAAAGGTTGTGTTGTGTGTGTAAAGTGCATCATATTAGGATACATCACAGTGCTGACAATTCTTGTGAAGAACATGATCCACATTGTGTAAATGCCAAATTAGATATTTGGATAGTGTGGGTCATGTTATGTATGTTGATGATAGCTCAGTAGAAATATGAGGATCCTTTATGAGGAGGCTTTAGTAGTTTCGTGAAATCGTAAAGGTCATCACGCAACTCGACCGACATCATTTTAACGTTGTTTCTTTCAGTGGTGCTGTCCCACATGACATGCTTTCATCAACAAACCAATCTCAATCATCTCATCTTATGTTACTACATTGACCTTTATAAAAGTAACAACAGCAATGCCATTCACACAATTATTGCAATCACAAATTCACACCATTTTACACCTGACCCCTGACTTTCCCGTTTTTAGTTTTTCTGTGGTCCTACTCTAATATTTTTCAATATAGTCACGTGCACAACATGTATGTGTACTCTTGCAGACTCCACCAAAATAAAAATGTGCACATCAGTAGTGTGTATAGATTTATGCAGTGACTCATACCATTATGTTGCATTGCACTTCCTTTCATCAGTTGCAACAACAGGACAATGTAAGCTAGTGCTGCTAATGATGAAGATACTGAGATTTATGACTAATCTTTCACTATATATTGTAAATGTTGATTCAAACAATCACAATTCACATCTGAGGTGTTTGTGAACACATTGTAAATGTAAGATAAAACATGAATTATATACTTAAGAAATCTATCAGAGTTATCTAAAATCTATTATAACGAGATTTGTTGAGGTAGGTGAGAAATGGAGGGTGGTTATTGAAGAGGAAGGTGAAGAGGGTTGAGTAGATGGTGTTGTGGTCATTGAAAACGGCTCTGCACGTGACAAAGGGTTTAAAAAAGAAGGGGTGGGAAATAAAATAGGAGATGTGGGATTAAAGAAGGAGGGGAAAGTGAGGGTGAGGTAGAATTGCAGTGGCTTCTGCAGATAGATCCCCTCGTGCGGCTCACCCGCTGACCCACACTTTCTCATTCTAATCTAACCTCATCATCTCTACCAATTTCTGGATCTTTTGACCTTTGACTGCCACACCATACACACAAACTTTATAGCTTGTATTCTATCATGGAAAAGGATCCTCTACACTCTTCAATTTTCCTCCTTGGATCCCTTGCACGTGACCTCCTTTGCTCATATGATACCATTCTGCTTTTCATGGCACGTGGGGTGGGGGTCACAATCCTTTTCTTCTCTTATAATAACTTCTCTCTCTGTTCGCATTGTTAGATCGAGTACTTATCGCTAGGTCAAAAATCGTAATAAGTTACAATTCTTTTTACTTGTGAATGTAAGATTTGATCGTAACTTATCTTACTTAAGTATGGCTTGATCTTTACCACGAGACAGTTGATGTTGTCTGTGACAATTTGTTGAAGTTGTTGTGTACTAAAACTTCACTTTCTTTTGCTAGCTACTTGGATTTTCATGTTCATTATCATGCAATTTATGCATCATGAATATAGTTATGTTAAACGTGGCTATGAGTTACCAAATTGGCTTAGAATAATGGGTAAAAGAGCTTAGGAGCTATATAGAGCTGAAATTTGAAGATAAGTTAAACCAGGAATCAAGTTGTTTTACTAGTCTTGTTGGTGAAATTGTTTTTCCAAAAGTGACACCACGGAGTGTCAGGTATCACGCCAAGGCTAAGGATCACGTGAAACGGGAATTAGGAAAACCACATAGCAAGGGTAAAGGGTAAAAAAGGGAAAGAGAAAAAACAAGACTAATAATCTCTTATTCGTTCAAACCCCAAGAATAACTCTTGGTTATGGCCTAAAGGCACAACAAGCAATGTCCTCAAAATTAGCACTAAATTAAGCCCATAAAATAATTTGTCGTTAATTTTGCTGGTTAGTGCTTAATGAGTTGTGCCTGTCTGTCAAACGTTTGTTACAAATTTTCTGATAATTATTATAGTACACACAGATTGGTTTAGTGGAGTGGTTGATTGATTGGTTAATGTTGCCCATATTTGATTCCCCAAAAAACATGGGATTTCATCGTACATGTCTTGTTTCAGATTTTAGCTGGCTCAGTTTAGGCGATGCTGCTGCCATCTCTGTGAGCCCATATGCACAGCACATAGCACTAGGAACCAATTTTTGCACTCAGTGGCTGAATAATTTGGCTTCCAAAACATATATATCTTCATTGTCATTGTTTTAGTTAGTCAGAAAATGGAGGATGCGAAAGTTTGCACCATAACTATATCATATTCTTTTGCCTTTGGTTTTGTCTTATTAAAACACAGAACTACCCTTCATTTTTATTGTTCCTACACTTTCTATTCTAACTCACCTTCAGTAGATTAGAATTTTGGTCTGCAACAAAAGAGAAAACTGCCAAGCTGAGACAAAGTGCTAATTCCCACTACCCCACTTCCACTATTCCATAGAATTTCATGGTGTCAAAAATGAAACAATCAAATTGGTCCCATAGATTAACAAAACCTTTAAATTGTTTGTCACTACCATCAGTAACATTCCCAGCTGGATTCGAGTGTTGTTCATAAAACGTGACTTTTTCACTACATGTCATAATCATGGCTAGTTACCTACCTACAAGCCTCCTCAGAATTGTTGCCAAATTCACTCTCCACAATTCAACTCACTGTTCTCAATACTTTAGCGTCTTCAATCTGCTAAACTGTTTATGCATGTGTGTTTATATTCCTTCTACCAAGAAATTGAAGCACTTGATAGGATGAACAATTGTTTTCAGAAGCTTAATTAAGACACAGGGGAGTGACCACAAATGTTATTACTTGAATATCAAATTATTGAATAGTATGAATACTATGTATGAATAAAACCTCACAGTAAACAATTTGTTTTTTTTATAGTAGTGTATCTATGTGTAGATAGAATCGAATTTGTTTTTCTGTTTGCATCAGATAAATGTGAGGTCAATCTCTATTATAAATTTCCACCTCTGAAACAAGTATGCTCTTGATTTCTAGTACTATGTCCCATGCTATGTCCTGCTAAGTAGGTTGATGATTGGTGTCTCTATGCTCTCATTGCTTAGCTTTGAAGTCATACAGTAATATGCATTATTAATTATGCAAAATGAGGAGAACAGAGATGTGCAGAAGTCCAACATATATGGCACAGAGGAAATTAAAGAAACCTTAAAAATAATTTTTGGAGAAAAGGTGGCTCCAAGTTCTGTTCTGACCCTTTTCTTTCCTTTTTTATTCTGCTTTCATTTTTAAACTTCTGCTCAGCAACTGACCGACTTCTCCAAATAATGATAAAAAACCAATAAGAACTAATTCCATTTATATAAAAGACTCACATATGACATTTGTCCTAACAAAACTCAGCTTAAATAAAGTTTCAATTTTGTGTCTGTCATATTAAAAGTAAGGCTAGAAAAGTTTTCCAGTGAAAGAAGGTTGAAGAAAGTAGCCAAAAGTTTTGTAAAATGAATTGGCAATGAGATTTGCAGAAAAATAATGAAAAATGAAACTCCATTTCAAAGTCCAACATCAAGTGGCTATCAGCAACTGGTTGTTTCCAAGATATAGTGAATGAGAGAGAGAGATGGAGATTAATATGATATGAAGAAATAATAATAAAAATTGCAGCCAGTTCAAGGAGAGAGTGGTTTTGTTTAGAAATAGAGCTCTTAAGCCAAGGAGATGAGCAGAGAATAGTTTAGTTTAGGTGGCTAAGAAGAGAATGGGAGACACAGAAACAGCGCGCACGTTCCCCTCATAGCTTAACTTGTTTCTTTATGGCTTTCGGTTTCTCTCTCTTTTATTTCTCTGTCTCTCATATCACAACCCTTCCTCTATTATACACAAATTGTTTTCTACCTATTATTATTATTATTCATGGAATAAATATATATATTCTCTCCTCACTCCTCTTGTGAACCTCAATAAATACTCTTATCTCCCTCCTCTTTTCTCTCTCTCTGTGCTTCTCTCCTTAGTTACTCACTATACCTTGATCACAGCTCGAGGAGAATTTCAAGAGGCACTCTTGCAACTCTTAATTTTCATGATCATGGTCAGTTGAATTCCCTTGATTTTGCTCTCTTTTCTGTTCACACTCTTCTTGATGATGATGATGATGATTATGATTATGATTATGCATGACCCTTTTGGTTATAGTGATGATTCATGAGGTTTGTTATGGTTGTGATGATCGATTATCGCAGGGATACCAAAAGCCTGCATGGTTGGAAGCTCTTTACACAGAAAAGTTCTTTGTGGGGTGCTCTTACCATGAGAACGCTAAAAAGAATGAGAAGAATGTGTGCTGCTTAGATTGTTGCACCAGTATTTGCCCTCACTGTTTACCCTCTCATCGCTTCCACAGGCTTCTTCAGGTTCGCCGTTACGTTTACCATGATGTTGTTAGGCTTGAAGATCTTCAGAAACTCATCGATTGCTCCAACGTTCAGGTATACTTATGGTTAACACACTGGACTCAAATTCAGCTCTTTTTACCACAAATAAGTGAAATTGAGTTTACAATGGTTAATAAAGGTTTGAATTGTGTTGTTTGTTAGGCTTATACTATCAATAGTGCTAAGGTGGTGTTCATCAAGAAGAGACCTCAAAACCGGCAATTCAAAGGTTCGGGAAACTACTGCACCTCCTGTGATAGAAGTCTTCAAGAGCCTTTTATTCATTGCTCTCTTGGATGCAAGGTGCATATTTCCAGTTACATATATATAAACTTTTGTTCTTGAATTATTACACAGTTAAAGAGGAGAAACTAAAACATGTTTGTGGTGTGTTTGTGTGTGTGTAGGTTGATTTTGTGCTGAAACACTACAAGGATCTGTCTCCATATTTGAGGACATGCAACTCCCTACAACTAAGTCCTGATTTTCTGATCCCACAAGAGATGGGGGAGGAGGAGATGACTCGATCAACGGTTGTGGATTGTGATGAGCCAATGAGTTCTTCGTGTTCAGGATCATCAGGGTCAGAGAACAACATGAGCATGTCTTGCACAGAGGTTGTAAGGAAGAGGAGGAGTGGATGGAGCACTGTGTGTGCAAAATTCATGGCCAACACCAATAACAAGGTTTCTGATGAAGACATGGCCACAAGCATGAGTAGAAGAAAAGGAATCCCTCATAGATCTCCACTGTGTTAGCTACACTGATGAATGAATGAAGAAGCACCACCAGCATCATCATCATCACCACCCAAAAAAAAAAAAAAAAAACAACAAAATAATGGATTTATGAGTTTAGTACTTCTTCAATCTTGAATTTTTTTAATGACTGTGATATGATATTTTGACTGAGGTGAAATGTTCAAAGTTCTCTCTGTCTCTGTCTCTCTCGAAATTGAAGATTTTGTTTAATTAATGACTTGGTCGGGGGTTTTGTCTTAATGGCATCACGTGGTTCCCAATTCCAAGTTATGTCTGTACATTGATAAAAGATATTATTATTATGATCATAATAATTGTGGTTAAATCATAGTCAAGAATCGTGCTTTTGACTAGACAAAATGAATCTAGAAAAGGAACAAAATTGTAAAGGTGTGTTCGTTCATTCACTGGGATGTGCTACATTCTATGCCCATTTCTAAACCAACGGTCATTCTACAGTTAAAACATCAAATAATTGTGCTTCCTCAACTTCTACCTAATTTTAACTTCCAGTGACTATTTTCATCCGATTGCATTATGATTCAATTTTAGATTAAGAAATTTTTAATGTATAGTCTATATTTTAGATTTTGATACAAGGTAAACAATTTTCAAAATTAAATTTTAGTTTAATAATAAAGATGACGAAGAAGGTAAACCGAAAGAGTTACTTAAGGAGGCAAAGTATTGATAAATAAAAAGTAAAAAAATAGGGGTTTGAGATAGTTGATTTTTTTTTTTTAATACTAGAGGTGGGGATTATGTATGAAGTAAATTTTCAATAAATAAAGGAGTGAAAACTAAGAATGATTAGTAAGTAGATTGATAAGATCAAAATCGGTTCAAATTTTGTTGTATATTTTTTTAAAGAAAATTATTGTACTTAATTTAGGTTTATTCATAAAAAATAATATAAGTAATTTAATAGTTTATCTTCATGTATTTATTTAAATTTTTTTCATAATAGATAATTTGTTTATGTTTATATTCTGTGAAGTATAATTTTTATTATAGATTTTGTGTAATTTTTCATATTTTGTTTTTTTTAGAAAATTTTTATGTGATGACAAATTTTTGATGATTTATTGGATATCAATATAATTGAGATATCAAAATTCATAATAATAATTAACATGATTTTAACTAAATATCAAAAGTTTTACTTTTTGTTATTCTTTATATTTCTTTTAATGGCCATTTTTTAAAATATTTGTACTTATTTATCATTTTAAAGTTCAATATAATATTAATTGTAATTTTACTATGTTTGTAAAATTAGATTACAGTAATTTAATATTAATTGTTTTATCTAATTAATAATGCATAACTGTTTTGAATATTTTTTTTACGAAAATAGAATGGAGCTCCTTAAAATATTGTTATAGAAAATGATGAGAAGTAAGAGAAATAAGACCTATAATATAAATTTTATTAAATCTCTTTTAGTATTAAGTAATTAAAAATTTTATATTTTTTTATATGTAAGGTTATTTGGTTAACATAAATATAAACGATGAGCAATTAAGTTAGTTAAAAATTAAAATCGATAGTATATAAATAGGATAATAGATGACAAAGGCTACATTCTACATTATATTTATTTTAATGAAACTCATTTAGCCAAGAAAGTGAAAGGTACAATAAAAAACACTTTTAATTTTTAATTAGGCTTAAATTTTAATTGAAATTTCTTTAATAAAAAAGGTGAATAGGTGTTACAACTAAAAAAAAAAAGAAAATTTTTAATCATAAGTCGTAAATTATGGAATGGTAACACAAATCTTAGATTTTACTTTCTACAATAAAAAAATAAATTACTAAATTAAAACCAATTAATCTGTCAATATTTTATTACACTTAAATTTACAAAATTAATGACGTCGTGAGTTCCTTAAAATCCTAACCACAGAAGTTGTAAAGGTATAAAAAAAGTGTTTTATTTTAATTACTTTTTTAATTGATTAAAAATGGGGTAACAGAAAACACACCTTTAGTTTTAATTGAATTTGAATTTTGTTTTAATTAAAATCCTATTTATCAACTTCCATCGGTCTTTATTTTAATTGAAATTCATTGAAGAAGGTGAAAGTTCAACGATGTTGCATATCACAATACCAAAAAGATAAATTTGTAATTGTATTAAATTTCAAGTTAAAAAGAAGGAATTTTAATTGTATTTATTTTTAATTGGATGCTGGTGTGATTGATAATACATATACCAATGAATTTTAATTGCATTAAATTTTAATTAAGTTTAGGTTTTGATTGAACTAAATACATTCAGGTGGTATAGTATAAAAAATATGATTTACACAATCTTACCATTTTGTTCACCTATAATATTTATTATGATTATGTCTAGGATCTAATTTTTAAATAATATTTAAAATCGTTTTACTAATAAAATTTTGGTTTTAACTAATAATTGTGTCTAGAATGATATTGGTAACCTAATAATTTGTAATTAAGCTTTACGATTAAAAATGTTTGATTTATGATAATGTATGAAAGAGTGATGAGGGCCTTAAAATTTTGAAATACTGTTGGAAAATTTAACATTGGAGTAGTGTACAGAGTAAGTTTTATATCTTTCTTTGGTTGTGTGTTTAATAACTTTTTATAACAATTATTTGCTAAAGATTTGAATATATACTTTTTACTATTTTTAAACTTATCAATTATGTTTTTTTATAAATTTAATTTAATACTTTTTTTATTAAATTGAATAAAAATATTAAGAACATAAGGATATGTAATTATGTTGTTTATGTGAATGACGCGTAACATCATTTTGTGAGGTAATTATGTACACGTTATGTTTTTTTTAAAAGGATGAAACCTATTTGAGAATTTAAAAAATAAAAATGTTTTTAAAAAAAAAATTAAAAGAAAAAAAAAAAACTATTTTATTATATATATATATATATATATATATATATATATATATATATTACTTATTTTTTAAAATTTATTATATAACCGGTGCTTTATAAATTCAAATTACGTAAAACGTATTTAAAAAATTCAATTTTTCACATTGTTTACTTGTAACTCATGTATAACGTTTCAACTTAATTGTTAATATAAATGTCATAAATAACTTATGCTTTGACTTTATTTTAAAAATGCATTAATAATTGTGTTTAAAACTTTATTCAAAACTCACTTTTAATTAATAAAAAAACATTCATATTGGAACTTGATGAAGTTAAATTTAATTTGTAATTTTTAAAAGTGATAATTTGTTAAATATTGGTGGATTTAATTTATTTTCAAAATTAAATATCTAAAAAAATGATAGGTTTGGAAAATGATAAATCAATCGATATTCTTAATTAATCATAAAAAAATAGATTACATTCCAAATGCATTTCTAGCTTAGAGGATAATGTTAAAAATTTGTTAAAAATTTCAGTGTTACTTGTTTCAAGCGAAATAAGTTTGTCAAAGTTAAAATAAAAATTTTATAAATTCAAATATAAGATTTTAAAAAAAAATTATAACAATTATAACATTTGTCTATAAATTATTGATATATAAATATTTGAAACAATATTTAAATAAAGTTCAATACAAAATATACATTTAAATAAACTTAATTTTGTTAAAAATATCAATTATAATAAAAATACCATTGTAAAATTTATATAAAAATTAAATTTGATATAGGAATGCAATTGATTCAGTTTTAAAAAAAATGGGACCAAATGGAGACAAAATAACAAATACAGGGACTACATTGAGATTTTTCACATTCAATAGTGACACGTGCCACTACCACTGCCACATCATTGACATGTGACAATTTTTAATTTTTTTTTAAATTAAAAAAAAATTAAAAAAAAACATGTGGCACATAATTAACATCGTTACTGTGCAACTAACGGAAAGAAACTTATTGCAATGAATTTTCTAAAATAAGAACTCAATTGAGTCAAATAAAAATGGGGTCTCACTACAAAAATAGAAGCTCTGGAATGATTTAACCTTTTATTAATTTGTATAGGTGTAGAGTAAAAATGAACTGTGGATGTATCATCATTCTTTGAAAATAACTAACTTTATAAAGTAAAAGTTAAACTAAGTCTTATTTTTTCGTGAATGGGAGCTTGAGACACCATTCTCTTCTTCCTTCACTCACTTATCTTTTTGTTGCGATGTATAACAAGAACTGCGACCACTATGTGAGATTTATATATCATAAAACCATCGCTACACATTAGATTCATTGTAATCCAAAACATTGTCTCTTTCACGGACATTCCATTTCATCACTTTTACTTACCACCAATTTCACTATATCCACATGTTAAATAACCACACGCAGCCTTATTACCTGGACGCATAGGATGTGAAATTGGGAGGTTTTTAGGGTTTTTTAAGAGTGAGGTGCAATAAGTAAAAAAGGTAGTTAGGTGTAAGAAAAAATATCAATTAGTGACATGTGTTTTTATTTTAATACGAGGGTTGGTGAGCTGCGTTGGCTTACCACGGATTCAATCCAGATGAGTCGGGTTCTTAGTGAGTCGGGTCCTATTTTGTTTCATACTAAAATTTGTAAATTTTATCTATATGTTGGCTAGAAAAAAACAACCTTACCTAACTCAAATACAAGTCCAACATAATAACAAACACTTGTATGACCTTTTATTTACGGGTTGGTGAGTCAATCTGGTTCACTACGGGTTCCATCTGAGTAGGATTCTTGGGAGATCGGGTTAAAAATTAATCTGTATTGAAATTTGTAAAAATAATTTAACTTAACTTAGTCTAAACTCGTAATAGACCAGATTAACTAATGAGTTTTAATCCATTTTAACAACTCTAATAATATATGTCATAAATATAACTTGTAGAAGGACTTATTCATTAAAGATGAGCTAAAAAACTATAATGTAAATATTCTAATTCTCATTTTATATATATATATATATATATATATATATATATAATATTACTATTATATCGGTTGTATATTATATATTTTTATCATTAATTATAAGATTAAATAAGTTTTTTTACTAAATTTAAGGATGTGTTTCATCCTTAAAATAAATTTGTAATTTTTTTATTTTTATCAAAATAATGCAAAAATGACATAATTTTATATTGTGTAATATAACTTAAACATATATTTTGTTAAAAATAATGCTTTACATGACTTTCCTTTAATAAAAAGACAACATATAAATATAATTTAAAGACAAAATGCAATTTTTAGAAAAACTTTAAAAATAAAAAATATATTTACCCCTTAATTATATACAATACCAAACTTAAAATTATGACCTCCTCTTAACTTTTTGAAGATTTTTTTAATTGTGTTTGCAAAGTTCAAAATCATATTTATTATCTTTTATTAATCTTATTCTTTTTTATATTTTAAATTTTTTAATAATTTATTAGACAAGGAGATGACGACGCAAAATATTTTAATTTTTATATCCATTAACTAAAAAAATATATCTCATTTTAATCTATCCCCCACCGTTAAATCATAAAAAATATATGGGATTAGGTTGAACCATTATGATTAAAGAAGAAAAATTATTTTTTGACTATTAAATTTTAACAACTTTCTCTTATAATCTTAGATGTCATTTTTTAAGTGATCTTATATTTTTGTATTTTCTCATTTTTAATATTCCAAAATCATTTAAAAAATATCACCTCGTGTTGTAAGACAAAGTTGTCAAAATACGATTTTTCTTCTTAAAGAAACTATGAGCCTTGACCCATCTTCTTATAAGACAACCTGTCATTTTTTTTTCTTTTTAACTTTTGAATTATATATATATATATATATATATATATATATATATATATATATAAGTTTTTAACTTATTAATTAATATTTGTTATTGAATTAAGATAATAATTATTTTCATACGTTAAATTATTTAATTATAATTGATAGTTATAACTTAACTGATAAACATTAATGCTTTAAATTATTATATCAATGCATATTTATATCTTTTCAATATTATAATAAAATATAATTTTTTAAATTGTTTTTTATTTAAAAAATAGTTAACATATCAACCTAGTGAACCTCTTATTTAACGGATTGTTGTACTAAATTAAATATATTGAAAATAGGTAAAAATTACAATGACTTCAATTTCGATCACGTATTTGTATTTGACTCATATTTGTATTCAACTCCTATTCATGTTCGATACTTTAAAATATTTTATCCAAACATATAAATGAAGTATACAATTTATGAAGTCGTAGAAGATTATGAAATTTTTTTTGAATAATGACTAATTTTAGTGACAAAAAATAATTAGTCACTATAGTGACCAATTTAGGTATCAATTCATAATCTAAATATTATTGACAACTAAAATAATTCAAAAAATTATAACTGATATTTAAATTAGTAACTAAAATATTTTTTATTATAAATGAGTTAATAAATTGGTAAGTAAAAATAGCTACTAAGATTTTAATTTAGATTCATACAATTATAATCATATATTTATAATGTTTTTAAAGACTATTATTGTACATTTTTTAATATTTATATTTCACGTATCTTTTATGTATCATATTATATTATTTTCAAAATAAATATATCAATGTATCCAATACGTGTCGTATCTGATACACGTATCGTATTTGTGCGTTGAAAATATCAACTCGCTTTATCAGATTATTATTGAGTTTGCTATACATCAAACCTGAAAATTACAAAATATTTTATTAAACTAATATATATATATATATATATATATATATATATATATATATATATATATATATATATATATATTATTGCAAAAATTTCTTGAAAGATAAATTAAAAAATTGAAAAAGTAATAATTAATTTGAAAATCGTTAACAAAAGGAAAAAAAATTCAAGTTACTAATATATTAATTAAAATCTATACCTATATAAAGATGATTAATGTTTTGGTGTCCACATTTATTTTTTTAATTTTATCTTTTAAATCTATACCTATATAAAGATGATTAATGATTAATGTTAAATAGTTAAGGGATAAGATAACCGTAGTCTCACTCAATAAAAAAAAAAAATTCAATAACAAGACTCAATTAAAAAACCACAAAAAATTAATAAAAATTAATCATACGTACCCAAATTTATTAACAACTTAAAAAATTAATTAAGTATTATAAATATATCTTTTATATAGTTTTACTACAATATCCTCTTATACTTTTAATAAATATACAACACTAATTTCACACATTCATTAAGTATTAAGGTAATTTTTGTGAGAGCAAATTAAAGCACTAATATTTCCTTTTTATCAAACCTCATATATTCATACTCTTTTTACACTGTTTTTTAATTAGTTTAAGAAGAGACTTTACTTTCCCATTTATGAGAGAAAAAAGAAAAGAAAAGAAAATGGGGGAAAAGAAATGATAAATAGATTATATAAATAAAAGGGAAAAAATGTAGTGGGGTTTTGGTTTTGGTTGAGTAGAAGAAGTCACACGCATGCACGCCATAGCCATAGCCATAGCCATAACATTAATCTTTTTACAATCATGCTCCGCTTCACATCAAACTCCAATCACTCTTTCTTCTTCCTCTTCTTCTGCATTTTTTTCTTTCTCTTTTCGGCTTCTGCACCAACACCTTCAGGTTCTTTTTCTTCTTTCTTTAAAATTCTTATTGAGCTGTTATTTTCGTTATGTCAATTCAAGATTCTTACTCTTTTCAGATGGCGTTGAAGATGTTCACCAGGAGCGGTACGAGGAGGTGGTGGTGGTGCCGCCATGGACGGCGAGGAGATCAATGGCGGAAGGTGCAAGTTTCAGGAATGTGACTCTGGTGCTTGCTAAGGAGAGAACTCGCCGGCAAGATTGGTTTAACGGTTTTAACCTTTACAACGGTGGCTGGAATATCAGCAACGCCCATTATCTAACGGTTACTCTCTTCTTCTTTGCACTGCAATTACTACATTCCTCCATTGATTACTCTAACTAAGCTCCCCAGTTAGTTTCATCTTCGCTGGTATTTGCGTCACGCGCTTTCGCCACGTGTTGTTCATGCTTCACTACTCAATGACGCGTCCAATCTCCTATTGGTTAATTTAAGTTTTCAATTTATAGAAAGAGTGTATAACACTTATTTAGTGTTATGTTGAGATTATTTTGAGATAATTTCCACTTGGTCAAATGGTGTGAAAATTTTGAGTTGCTGATGATGGAATTTTTCTTGGAATATTATATGTGGAATTAAATGTGACCATTTTTGTGCAATTTTCTTACTCAGATTGGAATTTCAAATGGAGAACGTTATTTTAATGTTGAACTTTATTTTACTTTGTTATATAAGCGATCCTTCATTTTAATTGAGAAGTAAAAACATCTAAGATTTGTCTTTTCTTTCTTTCTTGTTTTTCTTGAACTACAAATACTATCTCAGTTTCAAAATAATTGCCATTTTAATCATTGAAAAGTTTCCAATTGATCGAAGTTTTAATTTTTTTTTTTTATGAAGTGTTAGGTTTAATTTGTCCTTAAATAAGTATATACATGATATTTTGTATTTACAGTATATAAAAAATGTATTCAATGAGGCTGGGATAATTTTACTAAAATTGATTCACATATTTGTTATTGTTGCATTAAAAAAAATGTTTCACGTTTTTCATTCTCTCGTTTTGTTAATTGACAGAAATATTGATGCATAATTTAATTTGCTAACGTGGAATTGTTCATGGGAGGTGCAGTCAGTTATTTCCACTGCGGGTCCTTTTATCGTTGTGGCTGTAGCCTGGTTCGTGATTTTTGGAGTTGTTTTACTTATCAGCTGTGCGTTATGCTGCTGTTGTAACGGAGGAGAGTCAAGCGACTATTCTAAATTAGTCCATTATTTTTCATTGTTCTTGCTTATCCTCAGCACCATTATCACAATGTATCTCTCTGCCTTTTCATTCTACCACTCTTTTCTTTTTCTAATTTTATAGTTCTCAATCGATTTCAATTAATACTGAAGATTGCTGTTATTATCTCACTTAGAACAAATATATAATTCTTGATATGTTTCTGATCAAGCACGGTTAATTGTTTACGCTTAGAGGTGGATGCGCTCAGTTGTACACCGGTCAGGGGAAGATTGATGGAAGCACTTCCGAGACACTTGATTACGTTTTGAATCGGGCTCAATTGGTGGCTGAAAACCTCAACACCATATCAACTTATTTCGATTCGGCTAAGCACATTGTGAGTGAGCCTCCTCTGCCACTAGACATAGATCTTGGACCGAACCTTGATGACATCAAATTCAAAATCGACCGTGCTGCGGATACTCTTTCCAACAAGGTTACCGCTAACTCAAAGATCATACGCAAAGTCATAGATGGAGTGTAAGTACATAAACTAAGATTCCATTTGGTTTTTTGAAATATTTCTTTTGCTAATCATCAATATTTGTTGTGATCATCTGCAGAAGACTCGCTCTCATTATTGTCGCTGTTGTTTTGTTCTTTGTCACATTTCTCCGACTATGTATGTTTGAGTTTGTCTTATTCTTTCTGGACTCTGTATATAATTGTTTATCAGATTATATAGGATCTCATTTGGGCTTCGTGTGTATGCAGTCTTTTGCTTACTTGGGTTGCAGTGTCCCGTGTACTCGTAAGTTGAATCAATTTATTTTTCTTCTTGATGTTTAAATCACTGGTGGGTGGATTCGTCTCTGGTTAAAGTTTGTGTTTTCTTGTGGCTGCAGCTTGGTAGTTATTGGATGGATTCTTGTCACTTGTACCTTGGTACTTTGTGCTGCATTTATTTTTGTTCATAAGTAAGTTTATCCTGATGAACTTGTGAGACCGATAAATCAAATTTTATATATGACTATATACAAACAGACATGAATGCATATATGTTTTTTTTAACAGTATGGCTGGAGATACATGTGTTGCGATGGATGAATGGGTTGTGAACCCCACCGCCCACACTGCACTGGATGACATTTTTCCATGCGTGGAGGAAAAAGCTGTTATGGAAACATATTTAAAAAGCAAGATGGTCACGTATAAAATCATTGAAGAATTTGACAAAGTCATTTCCAACTTCACGAACGCAAATCAATCAGTCCCTCTTCTCTGCAATCCATTTAATTCAGACCTAACAAGTCGCAACTGCTCTTCAGAGGAAGTCACATTCCAAAACGCCACCCAGGTATGGACCATTCCAAAACCTTCATTCATTCATTCATAATTTTTTTCAGGCATATACATGTATGCAACTGGTTAACGTTTGGAACTTTCAGGTTTGGAAAAACTTTAAGTGCGAGGTTTCGTTCACCGAAAAATGTAGGAGTGTCGGTCGTTTGACACCGATCCTTTACACGAAACTTGGAGCTGCAGTGAATGTGACGTACGGTTTATTTCAGTATGGGCCATTTTTTGCTGACTTACTTGACTGCAATTTTGTTCGGAAGACGTTCAATGACATTAGCAGAACTTATTGTCCACCTCTGCGAAGATATTGTGAACAGGTTTATTTGGGATCAGTTCTGGTTTCTGCAGCAGTAATGCTCTCTTTGGTATCTTCGCTCTTCTTTGTCAGAGAGCAGTTCATGTTTCTTCACAACAACCGTGTTTTTTAGTCAGAAATTTTCCAGACTAATCGTGTACAACACAAATTTTCCAGACTCGTGTATAAAAACAAAATTATATGTGGTAGTTTAAAATTTTTTAATCAACTTATTTTAATTTTATTGAGACTTTTTCTTAAAGATGATTTTTTCTTTTTGTGATTTAAGTTATAATGAATGAAAGTTTAACAAACAATAATTGAAATCAATACCGGCATGTCAAAACAAATTTATTAGGAACAAAATAAATTTAACTTTCTAAAGTAGTTTCCGCAGTAGTTGTGATAAAAAATAAAAAATAATGTAAGAAAAAAATATATAAAAATTAACTCGTAATAAACTAATTTTAACCCATTAAAATGTTAATTATTTTCTCTTGTAGAAAGCTTTAACAGTTTTTTTTTTTATATTTTATATAATTTATCTAAATTTTTATTTATAGTATAATAATTTTAGATAGTAGTTGAAAAATATAAAATGTCATTATTACCTTTCGATAATGCTTGAAAAATAATCATCGTAAAAGGTGACCTTTTTATAAATATGGGAAACTATATAATGATGACTGCTATAGAAACATAGTTGTATATATGTTAACAAGTACAATAAATAGTTGCAGAGATATGCTGTTATGTTACACACCGATTCTCTTTTCTTTCTCTTTCTTTTTTCTTCTTAGATATCGTAAGAATCTCTCTTTTTCTTTCTCTGGTATGTTCTCTTCATATATGTCATTTGATGAAAGTAATGTGTATTTTTTTTACTTTAATTATTTAAGACCTACAAAATGTGAATTTGAAGATGTTTTTTCTTTAATGTTAATTAGTTATCCAAGAATTAGTGAAGAAAGAAAGGCAAGAAAGATGCTTACAAACTTAATTTGCATCAAGTTTTCTAAATCAACAAATGCCCGATCCAATTTTGAATGTTTCTTTTAGGTTGATTACTGTGTAGTTATTGAAGCATTCAACAAATACAAATAAATGTAACAATAATTTTATTTTATTGTTTTATATATTTGTTGTATCCTACGAGTCTATTGGTGACAATAAAATTAAAATAAACTGAATAAACATAATATTTAAGATTCACTACACATAAGTATGTCAAAGCTAAACTTTTCATGATCTATAGTTTAAACTAAAAAAAAACTAACCCATTTGAATGTCTGTAATTTTTTCTTAAACTAAAATTCAAAATCATTGTTTCCATTATTGTTCACTATTCCTGGGTATCACCATCTAGCTCCATGTTGTCACTAACCCAAATAAAATTTAATTTTTCATTTATAAATCTTTGAAGTTTTTCTTTTGTGGATGTTCTTGTAAATTCATGAATGTAGGTATAAGGCATACTTGAATCTAGGTCCACACACTAAAAGTGACAAAAGTTTAAAATATGGAGGTGCATAAAGAAATTATGGAGGTGCAGGAATAAGCGCCCCTTATTTTTTTTGGGAAGTATGGGCTTGGTCCAACGAAGATTTTATCTTTCTGGATTGGCCCTAAAAGTTTTAAAAAAATGTAATAAAAGGCCTATTGCCTTGTTTCCTTTGAACCATATCGACTTTCCTTTACTTAAAGAACAACATTATCCTTATAATATTTTGATTAAATATTCTTTTTATCTCATTAAACTTTTCAAATTTCCTTTTAGGGTCTTATTTAAAAAAAAAAAACAAAGTAATATAATATCTTCCATCAACTTAATAGAAACGCACTTCATTCATGAGCCTTGGTCACATAAATGGTGTCGTCTACAAAAGTATATTTTGTATTCAGTTTTAAAATTTTAATATCGAAAAAAAAAATATCAAACATCAATGAAAACATTATGGACAATATTTTAATTCCATTTTGAAAAAACACTTAGAAAATTACTCTTGTCCCGGTTACAAAAAATAGGTTAAAAGAGTGTAAAGTTGTGGAAATTATTTGGACCGGTTCTTCATCTTCTCCTGCAAGAAAGAAGATTAGTCCACTTAATTTGACCAAAAAGTCCTTTTAGTTGACTCAGGATACTTAATGATTGATCCACCATTGCTTACATTCAATGAAGACTTCTTCAACCCAGCAAAGGAAGATAACACACTCCACCACAAAGACTAATTTGCCCTTCCAAAAATATCTCTCTTATAAACTACATTTCACATCTCAGCAAAAATCAAGAAAAAACGTTAATTTTATTATAAGGCAACACAATATAGTATTAATTTATAATTATGAAAATCTCCTTGATATTTAAAACAGCCAATTTTATTTTCTCGTTAAATTTTAATTCTTCAAAAAAAAATATAAAAAGTAATTATCTAAAAAAATTTCAGAAACGAGGTTAAGTCAAATTAGAATGTCGAGTTTAATTTTGAGAATCCAAAGCCGTTGAAAAAAAAAAATGGAGAGAAACGAAATGGGTTGGTTGAATATTCAAACTTAAGGTTGGTTATGCAACAAAATATTACAGAATGATTTGATACAAAGATATAACGATGATAGATTATTGTTTACAGAGTTGGAATTACATTTGACAAGGTTGTAACTTATAACCACCTGTTTAGATCCATAGTAACATGTTTTGTGTCGTGTTTATTTAACCATTGATGCGGAAGAATGGTTGAATGAGAAGAGAAGGTTGAGAGAAAGACCGAATTGTCCTTCCAAGGAGAGTGGTTGTGCTATAAAAGTGGTGAAGCAAGAGAAGAATCTCCACCCAAAAACACAAGGCCATAAATCACTTACCCTATTATAATTACAACAACACTTTCTCCGACCTTAAAACCATTCAAACATTGTTCTCTGTTTTTTGTTCCCTTCCTTCAATGGCCTCAAGGAGTGTGTTGACATCATCATCAAGGTCCCAACATTCCCACCCGAACCAGCCCACGCGCACCTGCTCCTGCTCACCCAGCACGCACCCTGGTTCCTTCCGGTGCAGCAAGCACAAGAAGCCACCCCGAGCCATGTCTCGATCCTCGCCACGCACCCCTAACCAATGGGACCCATCCATGGTTGCAAAAGCCAACTCGTTGAAGGCGGTTCTGTTGCAGATGCTCAGGCCCTCCACCCATGACCTTCACAAGAGGAAGAGTTTCCAACCAAGGCCAACTAGGTTTTCGCTCATGAACGCCGACACCACCGCTGCGGTTGCCGTTAGTTGATCAAACGTTCCTCCACCCTTTCCATTTCCTCTAACATAAATCTAACACATTTTAATAAGGCTTTTTGTCGTGTCGTGTGTGATTCTGTGATTCTGTAATTTATGTAACTGTATATATCCCATAAACTACCTCATTTTTGATTCCCAGTTTCTCTTTGTAACGGAACCAATACTCTACTAGATCTTGTATTATCAAGTTGGACATAATAATACCATTCTTTTATTCTTTCTATTTTCTGGCTTTTTCACACCAAAATCTCACTTTGATTCAACAACAAACGAGGAATCGTAGTTAAGAAACAGAGGAGTGACTACAGTTGGCAGATATATCTATGTTTATTTGTATATTAAATATGTTTATGTAGTTAATGTGATGGTGGATATGATCATAATTAGTATATTAAATTGGACTGATCAGCTAACATTATTGGTGAAACTTGAAACCTAATTCACTTTCTTCCACACAGAATAGACGTCACTTCTACGGACGGTGACTTCGCCCTTTTAAATCCAAATTCATTCACATCAAAATCAAATATGCAGGCCATTGTTATTTACAAAACTTAGATAAGATCAAGGACTTTGATATACGACTATTATATATAATAAAAGGTTAAATACGTGTTTCTTAATTAAATTTAAGTGAAAATTAAAATTAATTTATTTTTAAAATTTTGATATAGTTTAGTTATTTAACTTTATAATTATATGGATTTAATTCTTTCGATCAAATTTTGTTAAATTAATTTAATATTTCAAACATATTACATATTTATAATGACATATGAGTTATTTATACTGTTTGATACATCTTTATTTCAATATTAATTAAAAAAAAGCTATTTTAAACCGTATTTAAAACATCAAATCAATTTAACAAAAATCAATTAAAAAAACTAAATTTATATAATTTTGAAATTGAGAGACTAAATTAAATCAAAACTTTAAAAAGAAACTAATTCTAATTTTCAGTAAAAATTAAAAAAATAAAAATATATTTAATCTTATGATATATAATATGCTAACTTACGCCGAATGATAATTTGTTTCCATTTGAAATAAATTTCCATATATAATATAACTGAGATTGTCGATGAATAGGGATAAGGTGGTTTTGTTAAGGGAAACGAGGTTTGATTTTAACGTTAGATTGAGAAGATCGAAAGTTATGTAATGTAAATTAGTTCATTTATTATATAAAGCAGATCCAGAAACACATTCAACCTCTTTAGTGTATAAAACGGTCCTTGTAAAATGAAAAGGACATTTTTTAAACTTTTTTGAATCGAAATGAGAGACTTTCAAATGTTTCAAGGAGTTTCACAGTTACACAATTAAAATAAGTGAAATTGATTAGACCGGTGGTTGAGAAATAAGTTCATTAAGAATAGGTACAAGAGTGTCGGAAATCAGTGAATTAAGGTATTGAAATATTTTTAAACTAAAAACGTTATTTAAATTAATAACTATCATTCTTTCACATCTTGACCATGATCAACATGTAAATTTGTAAACGAAAAAAATGATACTACCAACGCAATTGACGGATAAAAAACGTTATTTAATTAAATTATATTTAATTTTACACGTACTTCTAGATTTAATATTATTATTATTAATTGGCTTAATTATTTTTCATTAGTTATAATGAACTAACTGTTTTTTTCAGTTACAATTAAATTTTATATTCCAATTTCCAAAGAAGTTAAGAAAAAGAGAAATGGGGAAGATGGAAAAAATAGTCAAATTGAACAAGTGAGATTTCTAAAACTAAAGATACTTTAATAAATATTAACTGCTAATAAAATTAAAAAGCACTTGACTTGAAAAAAAATATTATTATTGATGAAGTTTGAAGATAAGTAGGTTAAGCCTAAGCAAGTTGACCTTGAGCTGGGAAAAGATGACTGCTAGCCGCAACATAACTCTCTCCACCAATTATTGGACCCAACAAGAACTTCCCAATTTCTTGCTTCTGCCACGCCACGCCACCATTGTTGAAAACAAAACCACACGATTCTATCATTCCCATTCACCTCTCATTTTTCATTTCAAAAATCTTCTTATCACACAATATCTTAATATATTTTTGTGCCCAATTATATGATTTACATAAACAAGGCAACGAAAAAAATTATTAAATTAAAGCGAAATCATCTCGAAAATATATATGGTACATTTTTCTAATTTACTACGCGTAACTATTAATAGGTGGTGGTGATGTGCATGTTCATGACTAATGCTGCGAATCTTCTTGCACAAAACCTCAGATTTTGTTGAATTAATACTTGCTTGCTGGTATAGTCACATTTCTACGCGTTAGTCAATGTTTCATTGAACAATTCATATGAGAAATAGTGTGACATACCATTCTATGTCTTCCCCGTACTATATTTTGGGAGTGAAAAGACATGATGGAATCGAATGTCTCCTTAAATAACCTTTTACAAAATAAGGAAATTTCCTTAAAATCTAACCTTCTGTTCATCGGTAACACTACAGTGAACTAAATGTTTGACATGCTATGCTACCAACACGGTGGGGTCAGTGTGAAGTGCATTCCAACTGTTTGAACTGTGTTCTGAGATAAAATATTAGAACGACACGAACGAAGATGATTTGCAGTGTCATGCGTGCCGTAGATCAATAATACTGTGTGTTTTCAGATAAGCGTTGACCCTCTCTCGCTGTTACAAATCCTTTTGTTTAAGATAATGGCTTTTTGTTTTCTTTCTCGTCCTTCATCATTCACTACGCTATCTATGTCTATCTCAAAGTAGAACACTAGCTAACCTTATCTGCCACGATTAAGTGATCTTAGACATGTACACTGAATCGTGTAAATCCTTTGTTTGAATACTTTCTAAAATTTCTGGATACGAAAGTGCTTAAAAAATATTATTTATTATTAATTAAATTTTCTTTTAAATTAAAAATGTCTCTTGTACGAGTGTATAACATCTTTGGGTATATCACGTAACATGTGTTTTATTTTATAATGATTTGTTTCACTGCATTTTCATACTCAAAACTAAAAAACTGACCTAATTTTATATCTCGGTTTGGCTAATAAAGTCGTAATGTGACTGTTGAAAGGCAACCACATTAATAGGAGGCTTCGGTATTCAGTAGTTGTCGTTTTTATAGTATTTTGGTTTGGTTTTTATTATTTGAGAATGTTCCAAAATGAAAAATAGGAGTGGAAGGAAAGTTTCAGTGTCATGCAGCTGGCTAGAGTTGATATATAAATATAATTTCTCCCTCTTTAGCCAACTCCAACATGGCTTTCAGCAATTTGCATTGTGATCAATAAAAATTCATAAATAAGAGTGTCCATGACCCATGTGTCTACTATATCAAAACCCTATATTTTAGTGGATGAGGTTTGATTTTGCCTAGAGAGGGTCCTATGGTTTGGTTTATGTGCTAAGAATTGTTCAAACACATGGCTATTTCGATTGGTTGAATTAATTCTTGGAAGTTCGATTCAATCCAAAATTGAGAACTCCACACAAGATGGCCATTTAAAATAGACAATTTTTCAGTAAAGAAAATCCAGATAGTGATGTAGATTTTTAGGAATATGGATATCTACAACGTAACATCCTTAATTACGGAGTTTTCTTCTCTTCGTCAGGTTTTGCTCTGCTAAGTAAAAGTTTGGCTCCGTACGCGTATAATGTTCTAGAGTAATTAATTAATTAATTAATTAATTAATTGCGTAGAAATACGAAAGAGAAAAAAAAATTATCATGGTTACCGAAAAACATCATAAATGACGAGTGTTAATGAATAAAGAAAAAAGGGCGATGTTATAAAATTCAGTTTATACCTTTTTTTTTTTAATTTCCTAAACCAAACATATCCTAAGCGCCTAAAAAGATCTTGTGATATTCGTCCGACAAAATATCATGTACTTCTTGTGGAGAGTTGTTCCGAAACCAAGTGCAATTTTATTCCTAAGATTCTATCATCTTAAACATTATTCAATTTTACAATGGAAAAATATTATTTTAGGAGTATTATATTATTCACATATTCAAGTTCTCGTGTTCATAAATAAATTATCTTTAGATTTTTTCAGGAAAAATTCTTAAATATCAAAAAAACAACTTAACTTTTGGTAAGATAAGAGCACACCTTTTGGAATTTCCATTAAGTATGTTTCTAGATCTATATAGATTCACTTAGAGATTATCAATAATTCGGTTACAATATGACTTAACCACTCTAATTAGGATTATAGGTTCTAAAGATCAGTGAATTACTTGATAAAAAAAACCATGATGACATTCTTTTTTATCTATTTAATTATAACAATACCAGTTCCCAACCTACTAAGTAAAATGTCTTTCAAAAAGTGTTGGTTGACCTTTTGATATATTTAACGATACATATTATTATTATTATTATTATTATTATTATTATTATTATTATTATTATTTAAAGTGTATCAGATTATAAATTATTATTTGTTTGTAAATCTTATAAAGTCTTACGAATTATTATTTACATTAAAAATGTCATTAAAATGACAAGCATACGAATCAATTTCACACCATCTTAAAACTTTACTTTTAAGAAGTAATACTTGAATAGTCATTTTGTAAAAAGAATGACTAGCTTATAAAACAACCAAATTGGTCTTTTATTTTGGTAAGTTTGTGTTTGGACATACCATACTCAAACTTAACTTTTTTTTAGAGAATGCAATAATAGATTTTCGTGTTATGAGTGTTTGATATTTAATCTAAGTTTTATGGGTTTTATATTGTTACATTATGATTTTTTTTTCTTGTAATTTTTACTTTAACTCAGTTTTATAAAATTCACATTTTTATTAGTATTTTACTTAATTATATTTAAAATTAAAAATAAGAGAGGGAAAGAAAATGGTTGAAAAGAATAATTATGGTAAAAAAGTTTAGAATTGAGTGTGGTGAGAGTAGTAAAAATAAATAACCAATAAATTTATGATTTTAGGTTTTTTTTTATCTATTGAAATTTACATTACTTGTCTAACATTTTATCAACTGATTAGTTTGGGCTAAAATAAATTGGAGGTGAAGAAGACTCACATCCAAATATAAGTTAACCTTTGAGTAACTTTAACTTTTTCATCCAAACCATAAATATGAAATTTCAAATGTTAAAATGTGAAACCACCACTAATTATATTGAAAGCGTAAAACAATTTTTTTTATGAAACCTTTTTTTAAATTTTTTCTATTTCAACTACTTCTTCCCAATTATGACTAATAAACAACTTCAAACCAAATATGGTGGTGTTTGAGAGTTCAAAAGAACCATGTCAAATTACAAAAGAGAGTTTGGATAGATAGTGATAAATGTATATTTCTTAATCCCATTTAGGATGATATTTAGACTGTATTCTTTTGGGTGGATGTACTATTTACAAGAAATGATAAGAGATGATTAGAAGGTGAGTAATTTATTCTTTTGGAGGTGATGATTAGAGGGATGGACTGAAAATTCAATCTCACCATCTATAGTGAGATTAGAGAGTGACAGAACTGGATTTATTAAATTACCCTTCATTATTTAATTTTTGTTACATGTGATTTAGCTGTCAAAATCAATACGCATGGTAGTTTTAGTTCACTTTCTTAATTATATGTTAACGGTAATAATAATTTATTATGGTTATAATAAAAATTTATACTTCTAAATTTACTATTAAAAAGAAAAAAAAGTTTCCATGTAAATTAATTATTTTCTACCTTATATATTAAATTTATTTTTATACAAAATATATTGTATTATTATTTTTTATAAATATTTTTTTTTATATTTTCAATCATTCAATAAAATTTATAAAATAATTTTAAATTATTTATATATAACTTTATATTACCTATAACAATAGGGACATTTTGGTAATATAATTTTTTCTATTAAAATATTTTGTTTAATATATTACATTAGTCAATTTAGTCACAAACTTTCACATAGTTCACTCTCTAATTCACTTTAAAATTACATTTGAATCACTCAAGAGAAACCGCATCAACTTCATCCTCTGATCCTTTCAATCTCTTCTTCTCCATCTCCCTTTAATCATTTTTCTCAAAAGAACAAAGTGTTAATGTCTCAATATTGTTTTTGTTTACCCTAAGTTCTCGTAAAATAATTAATTTTTTACCTAATTTGTGACTTAATCATTCAGAAAATATAAAAAAAAAATCAACCAATTTTCAGATGTAAAAATAAAAGAGTGTTTCGAAGTGAGATCCTCCAAATCTTAAACGAATAGTGGTTGTGTTTGTGTAACAAAAGTATGAAAGTGGCAGTGGAATAAAAAAAGAATGAGAAGGGTAGTTTAGTGACTTACAAGTGATAGTAGTACGTGGGAGAAGGATAGAGAATTAGGAGGGGAAGCGTAAAAGACGTGTCAGTGGAATTAAAACGGCTCAATATTTTTTTGTCGTTTTTTATTATTATGCCCACTGCTGCCCATAGCTTTCTCAAACTTAAAGCGGTTCCATTGCAATTCCGAGGGCTCCACTACACTTTTGGTTAACTAACCCAACCCCTTCACCACTTCTCTTCTACACTATTCTCCACTTTTGCTCTTCCATCCTTCACCTTTCCTTTTTTTTCTTTCCTTATCCCTCTACTATTTCTTTTAATCGCCCTCGTCTTTTTCACCATTAATCTCAATTAACCACTATCTACAAAAATATTTATTCTATCAATAAATGACCCTCTGAGGCTTATAACAAAGAGACACGGAACTAAACAAAAACAAGAATCAGGGGCTACAAGACAATTCCAAAAAGATAATACCCCAAACTCAAAATACGTCATTCTTTCTTTGCCTACGCCCAACACACTATTGCTCTTCTTCAAAATTCTATATATACATGCCTCGAGTAAAGCTAGGTTTGCCAAACCGAAGAGCCGAAACCGGCCCTTAGGGGAAAAAAAAAAAAAAAATCCCCTACTCCTTCTCTTTCCTTTTCCCCTCTCTTGCGATTTTTCTCCAGAAGAGAAAAAAAATGGCGGCAGCTTCTAGAAAATCAAGAAGCGCAGTAATTGGATCCCTCTCATCTACTCCAAGATTCTACAACTCTCACTTTCGCTCTCACACTTCTTCTTCTTCTTCTTCACCCTCAGGTTTTGCTTCCTCCACTTCCAGTTTCTCTTCTGGTCCCACCACCTTTTTAAACCGCTCCTCCTCTCCCACACGTGTCAACCTCTGCGGTTCCTCCGCTCCCTCCGTCCGGTTCTCCCTCGACCACCGCTCCGTCTCCCCGAACCGCTCCATCGCGGTCGCACCGCGAAACGCCGCGTCCAGGCAGGGGAGTATTAACCCGCACCAGCCGAAGCGGACATGCATGTGCTCGCCTACGACGCACCCTGGCTCCTTCCGCTGCAGCCTCCACAAGAAGAGCCACGCGACGGCACCGGCGCCGTACTCGCCTAATCGCCTCAACGCGCGCAGATCCGCGATGACGAACTCGCTCGTGAGAATTCGTGGTGTTGAGGGAGATCTCGTCAAGCGAGCTCTCGCAGCGTTGATTCGACCTTCCTCTCACCAGCAGAGACGGCGTGGAGACTTTCACCCGAGGCCGAGTAGGCTCTCCGTTATGACAAAAGCAGAGGACCTTTGAATCGAACGACGCTTTGGTTTTGTCTACCTTCACTGTTCCGTGCCACGGCGGCAGCGGCGACGGATCCTGTCACGCTGGCTTGGGATCTGACGGATTTCAAAATCTAACGAAAATTGATTATGTGCTTGGTCTGTGTGCGTGTGTATCTGTGTGTACATAATACAGAACTTATATTAATCAGTTGCAGCCATTGATGGCCATTCGTGGAGCTTCTGGACCTAATTTTAAGGAAAATGATTTTTGATTCAAAATTAAAACAAACAACAAATCCTAAATTAAAATTCAATTCTATATCCAGTCTAAACTTTGTTCATAACAATCTTCTCTGTCTTTCAATTTTTTTCCGCTTCACTATAGATTCTCTGTTTTATTTTTATCTTTTTTGTAAAACTTTTTAACACCTCCCGTGACGTGACGTTTGTCATAAACTTTTCCGTGGTATTCGCTTGTCACTTCTTCATCTCAGCCTTGTGTTTTTTATCAACTAGGTCTTTTTTGAAACTGTTTGTTTTCTTTCATCTTTTGAGTTTACTGTCCTGTATGCGTTTGGCTTGGTGTAAATACGTATTAATGTTTTTCCGTTATGAATTTATTTGTTTATTTATAATTATGCTGTTTTAATGTTTTGTGATTTGATATTAAATAATTGTTTGTTTTGCAGGGAATATATTTTGGGTGGCTAGTGGGGGAGGGCAACACGGAAGAAGATAACGCATAACGGGACTGTGTTGGGTACAAGAACAGGATAAAGTTATGTTGAAAGTTTAGTGTGATTGTAAAACACATAATCTTTATCCTGAATAGTGTGATTGACTCACTGGATCCCATGGCTGGATGAAATGATGAATGGCAATGGCGTGAATATATTTGTGGAATGTGACGTCCGGCACAAGAATTGGAGTAGAAAATGACTTGACTCTCAAAAGAAGAAAAACATTATGGGATGGGTATTTCTCATGGTAAAGGAAAACATTACTATACAATTGCATTCTTTCATAAAAGAAAAAGATAAATTATATGATTTTAAAGTGTTTTTACACAATATTTGAATTTTATTTTAATATATTTAAATAAACAGAACTTTTTGAAGTTTGTAAATAAAAGTTAAATGTTTATTTTTTATTTTCTTTAAAATTGGTTTTCATTAAAAACAGTTTCTCTTTGCACTTTCTCTGAGGCGCAAATTTAAAGGGTAAAGAATTTCATGTGCAAATTACTTTTTTATTTTAGTAAGTATAGGAAGGTTTTCATTCTTTCTTTAATCTCTTGGATTGTTTGTTTAGAGAAGATATTGTTGGTAGAAGGGGTTGATCTTTATGAATATATTGAGATTTGATTCGATTTTGAAAAGTGTAAAGAAAATTTTCTTGAGCTTAAAAATATCGGTTTTGGGTTGAGTGTTGCTTAAGGGATTGAAAGCACACTATTTAACCTTATGTGCCAATGAAGAAAGTAAGATTACAAAAAAGAGAAAAGAAAAAGAAATAGAGCATAAAGTTTCTGAGTTAAACCCTCCATAGCCTTTGAAGAATTACCAAAAGTGATAATATCATCTACATAGACAATAATGATAGAGTCTGTTATTTGAATAAAGAGAGAAACATCAATTTTTTCTGGTGAAAACTCAAGATGAATAAGAGTGGATATCAATCTTGCAAACCAATTAGGTTGTTTCATATAAACTTTTTCTTGAATGTAGTTATTAAGAATGTATTGTTAATATCAACTTGTCTTATTTATCAGTTTTGGAAATAACAATGCTAAGAACCACTTTTATTGTGATGCCTTGTCTATGAAAAAAAACTTGAGCAACATGCCTTGTCTTATGCTTAGCTATTGTTGAATTTGGTTTATACTTTATTTTGTATGTTCACTTTGAACCTATCGATTTATTTAGGTGGAAGAGGAACGAAACTTCGTGTCTTGTTTTTGTGGAAGAGCTTTGTATTCTTCACTTACTATAGATTTTGTCATTAGAGAATTAAGTTAATCTATTTATTTAACAGATGATAGATGATGGAACAGTTTCTAAAGAAAACACAGTAAATATAAAAACTAATCTTTTAAAATTTTTTATTTTAATTTTTAAGTCCCATTTTAAAAAAAACGGACCGCCAAGTGAATTTGTCTTATCTCATCTCTCACCCACCAACTTAACTAGTCAAGCAAGATAGAACAAAGCAATACAAAAGTTATGTTTTAATATATGATAATTTATGTGAATATTTTTAAAATAAATAATTTTATAATTCAAAACTCTAAAGTAGAACTGGGATTAGAACATTATTTTTGCAACATTAAGTTAAAAAAATATGAAATATGAAGTGGTATATAAATGTAATTTTTTATAAAAAATCGTGTTTGTGAATAAGGAGTAAAGAAACACGCAACAAACAAAAATTGGTATTGAAGATCTCACATCGACTCAAGATAAAACGATTTAGTATTATACAGGTAGATGCAAACCTCACCTTACAATCTGATTTTTGTAAAGTTGAGTTAGGCGTAAAGTCTAATTCTTAACAATTGATAGTAATATGTATACTCTCACTTCACACCATGAAGTTCTAAACTCTTTTAAAAAATATATATTTAGCTAGTTGAAAAAAAAAATAATGTTAGTGGTCAATTTAGAGACAGATTCTTAATAGAAAGTATTTTAGTTACAAAATTAAAGAACAATTATAACTTTTTGAAACTATTTTAGTTACCAATGACTTTTAGTTTACAATTTGGTATCTAAATTAGTTACTATAGTAACTAATTATTTTTTGTCATTAAAATTGATCATTATTCAAGGATTAAAGTGTGATTAATAGGAATGACGATTGTAGTTAATACTGATTGTAGATATCAAAATGGATTTAAACCCATAGGTTCAAGTCGGGTTGGGGTGAGAAAAGAATAATTTTTTTTAAAAGTGGGTTGAACTCAACTTGACTCACTTAACCCACGGGTTAAATGGGTTCGAGCAGGGTTGAAGGTGGGTTAACCCACTTAACCCACAAACATTTTTTTACAATTTTTTTTTTAAAATTAATAATTATTTACTACTCTTAATTATATAGGTTTACAATTTCATATTTTTAAATGGTAGAATGTTGTTCAATAATATTTGAATAATGATTGTCATCTCATGGATTGTTTAAAAAATTATTTAAATATTTGAATATTTAAAAATAAATAAATAAATAATTGTTTTTTGTGGGTTGATGAGCCAATTCATTTAACCCGTCAACCCATGGTGGGTTGAGCCGGGTTGTAAAATTTCTGTCTCACCATAAAGTTAGTCAGGTTTGGTTCACTTGTTTTCAACTCGGCTTGTGGTGAGCCAACCCTTGTGAGCCGGGTTGACTCACTTTAACATGTCTAATTGATTGGGTACTAAGTTCAAGGCTAATTGGGTTAGTGTTTGAAAAATATTTTTTTAGCCTTTAGCCTCTTTTAGGCTAAGGTTAAGGAGATTATGTAGTGTTAAGCTCAATAATAATTGGATCCTAGGTTCAATATCGATTGAGTCTAAATTTAATATAATAGAATCATTATACCTATATAATGATGTAATAAATTAGTGGTAATCGATCAAATAATTGTTCAAGACAATGAAAAAGAAAAAGAAATTAGAGGGTTGAAAAAAATATGATTAAAAGGAACATTGAGGAAAGAAAAAAAAAACAAAACACAATTTTAACTTTTTACCTTTTGACTAGAATAATGATATTAAATGTTCAAATTATTGATCATAATTTGTCCATTATATACTGATTTTCATAATAAAAAAAATATATTAGGAACATTAAAGTTCATTATAAAATGTTATTCTTCAGTCTTCTTTAAATTAAATACATTTGCAGTAAAATATTTATTGATATCTAATTTAAGTTTTAAATAAATTATAAGAATTAGTTCGGAAAGTTTAGAATAAGAAATCTATTAATAAATTATTTTATACTGAGGTTTTAAATTAAAAATAGCATTATTATTATAAAATAACAAAATCTAAATGTTGATATAGTTTTTAAATTATTTGATTTTTGTATATCAACAATCTAAAGGAAACATATGTCATTTTACTTTTTATTTTATGCCTTTGTTACCAACAATTAAACGAAATATAGAAAATATTTATCCCTATATTAATCTCCAATATTCTTTTGTTTATATTGTTATTTATTTTGTATCATTATTAAATCTACGAGCCGAAATAACCGATAATAGATTCTAAATTTCATAAAAAAAATGAAGGATTTTTTACACATATTTAGCAAAACAGTTAAATTATGAATATTACAAACGGGAGGTAATATAAGTAGAAAAAATTACATTATTTGAAAGACTTATCGTTTAAAAATTACTTTTAATCACTATTATAATTTATTGAGTTCGCTAATTCGAGAAAAATTTCATATTAGGAATGTCAAAAAAATCTATACTTGTGGGTATACGTGAATAAAATCTGCAACGGGTAAGAGATGGATATTAAAAATAGATACCCGCTACCCGCAAGTACGAGTATTTTTTATACCCGCATGTTAACGGGGCAGGTATAGGTATCATAGTATCCGTATCCGCTAAACTTTAATACAAAAAAATATATTTATATATATATATATATATATACATACATATATATATATATATATATATATGTAAAAAACATTTTGAGTCTTCATTCAATAATGGTGGCCAGATTCTTATCCTACATCGGAGTATATTACTTCCAGATACTATGGAGGCATTGATGTGTCTCCAAGACTAAATATGGACCAACATGGAAGGTAATGAAATTAACACTTTTACTTAGATATTTGAATTAAGTGATTGCTATAAATTTTTAATGAACTTCTTATGTTTCTAGGCTCTTCTAGATTAAAATTGGACAACATGAAACTTTATACAATGTTGTAAGATGTGGACATTGATGAAGTTAGTAATTTCTTTAATATTTCATTCAAAAATGAACTATAATATAAATCGTTAATGATTTATTATTTGTTTTTTTTTCAAGAATCAATCGGTAAAAATGGAGTGGTTGATTCAAACACTAATTATGGTTAAATATTTGTTTTTTAAAATATTTTTGTAAATATCAGCAGGTACTTGTGGATACCCACGGATATAAAAAGAAATAGATGGATACCCGCATAACGGATACCTAACGAATATGGGTACGAGTACGGGATGAATATTTATCCGACGAATAGGGTACGGGAAAACTATTACTCATACCCTACCCGCCATGTTCATACTCTTTTTTATTTTAAGTTTCATTACCATAAATACCATTTTATAGAAATAAAAAAATAATTACAAACACTATTTTTCAAACCTTGTCCTCATTTTTTCTCTGATTCTTTGAACTAATTTCCTCTTTCCATCATTTTTCTTTGTCGAAGGTATGGAATTTGGCCTTCATCTTGTTTCATTACAATCTTGTATTGAAATTAACCTAATTTTTTTATCAGATTATTATTTGGCGATTAAAAAAAAAAAACTTTGTATTACTACTTTAAAGAATAATCATAATGTTGACAGAAAATACTTTTCAAAGTAGAGATAAGTGTTTTCCAAAATCCTTTTAATAAAATTTGCATTACATATTTGTTTCTCTGTAAAAAATAATCAAAGACGCAAATGATTGAAGTGAAATCATTATAGAAGTGAACTAATGTAAACACTAATGAAAGAAAGTGAAAGAGTTGGATATTACTAATCTACAAAACAAGATGATGAATATATTTTAAAACAATGTTATCATAAACAGAAGAAGAGTACCAATTATTAATGTCTCTCATTTTGAAATTTAATAGTAGATATAAGATTCCATACGACTGTTTATATAATATAGGCAAAGAGTTGAAATTTAGTGCATAGTTGAAACCACTTAATTTGATAATAAAAAATACCAACATATTCATGTAATGATAACATTTTTTTTTTCTAAAAAATTATGATTCATTTGAAAATTAAAAAAAAAAATACGAGAGACAAATAAAAAGAAGATAAATGAAATTTATTTAAATAAAATAATGTAGATTATATGAGAGAATTTCTACTTATTCTTTTATATATAATCTCATTTTAGTTATTTTTTTCTTCTTTTCTTTTTTTACAGAATTGCTTCCTGTTCCTGAATGCTTTCTCTAAATATAAATAAATAATAAATTGAGAATAAAAAGATTGGATGATATTGGAAAGAGAAATATTAGGTTTAAGTTAATAAAATGAAATTTGTAAGTTAATTAAGTTGGGGGTAGAAAAAAGGGATATAATATAATAATAGTGACGCCGATTGGTACAGGAGTCAGCAACGGCAATGTGAAGGTATTCATTCATTGATTCATTGATCCAATCTCTTTCAAAAATAAATGCGTGCCTTCTTAATCACTTTTTCTTCTCTTTGGTTTTTATTTTTTCTGTTCGTCTTTTGTATTTCTTATCTAAGTTTTTGTCTTTCACATTTTATATTTTTCAGAGTTTAATTGTATTTCGCAGAGATAGAGGAATTAAAGATATTTTTATCTGATTAAAATTTTAAACCGGTTTACTTTCTTTTCTTTGTTAAAACTTTCATCAGTGAAGGAAAGAAATATTTGGGCAAGAGTTATTTTAGTCATTTGATTTTAAGACACGAGATATATTCAATCGAGGCAGAAAATGGTGAATTTTCTGTCTCAATTCATAATCAAAGCATATTCAACCTTTATTACCTGAGTTATGAAAGTAATTGAGGCAGGAAATTGAGACTTATCAACTCAGTTATGAAATAACTAAGGTTTAATAGGCATTAAAAATTAAAAAAACAAAAAAGTAGATTGCAGGTTTTAGCAATTTTATAGTTATGTTACACCTCACGTTTCCAAAAATTGCAGCACCCAACGAAGGAAATTTCATCCACAAAGAAATTGAATCAGCTAACTAATCTATTACGCCTAAACAAAAACGCACCATAACTCACTTCATCTTAACCAACCAACCAAGTGAAGAAATTTCATACTTACTTTAGCTGACACTAATGAATCTTGCTTCTCTTATTCTGTTTCAAATGAATCATTTGTGCAACTTCACACTATAAAAGACCAACCAGTTTGAATAATCATTTCAACTATCTTCACCACTTCCACAGGTGTTCATGCCGAACCCTCCGAAATCAAGGACAATTTGATAATTTTATTTTTCTTTCAATTAAACTTAATTTTTAATCTATCTCATCAATTAAATCACAAACTTTACTTCTAAATTCACTCACTTTCACCTCCAAATCTCTTAAAAAGAACAACGCAAACTCCACCGTCTAATCCACTCAAATTCATCATCTCACTGGTGCAGATTCTGGTTTTTAACTCGCCTTATAGGCCTCGGTTACTACGGGACCGAAGCCTATAAGGAGGCGGTGGCATTTTTGAAATTTTTCTAACCTTTTTGCCTCGGGTCCTTATCCAACCGAAGCATATAACTTGTTTTATGCTTCGGTTATTCATCAACCGAAGCCTATAAGCCGTCAGTGTCCCCCAGTATTACAAAATTGCCACTTATAGCGGATGTTTTGGCCTCGGGTGGCACAGGACCGAGGCCTATAACACTTTATGCCTCGGGTGTTTATAGAACCGAGGCCATATCCTTTATTTAGGGTCCCAAATCTCGCGAACCCATCACTGTTCATCTTTTCTCTCGCGAACGCAGCATTCTCTCTCTGCCATCGTCGCGATTGCGTCCTTCGTTGCCCTTCATCGTCGATTGCGCCTCCGTCCATGAAACTAGCATCGTCGGTATTGCTCCGTCACTGAACAGCACGCGAAAAGCATCCAGATTGCGCCACCATCGCGCCCTTCGTCGCACCACTTCGCCACAATCCACCACAGCCACCACTTGGCGAAACCTAAAGCCTAGAACCTTCTTCTTTTACAATTTGCCGGAATCACCGATGGATCCTCAGCCTGAGCCGGTCAACTACATTTGCGGAGGTTTATTCCCTAATCTCTTATCACTTTGACCTAGTCGTGTTTTCCTGTTTTTCTTTTCCGTAAATATAAATGTGTGTTTAGGTTTTGAGAATGAAGAGTGATTTTACGTGTGTGTATATGCTTCAGATTGTGGCATGGAGAATATGCACTGTAGAATTTCCACAGCCAACAACAAGGACATTTTTCCCATACATGTCCCTTCCATTGAGATACTTACTGCAATGCATGTATTCTCCTTCGAACCCTTCAAGCCCTTCAACCCTGGGCACATACCCTTCACTATTCTCCCCAGACGCAACGACCAAAAACTGAGAGACATAAACCTCATCAGCATCTGATGCTATGTCCCTGACAACAAGCCTCCATTTGCCACTGTTATGATCAAGATGTGCAGATTCGACATTCCGGTTATGTTCAGCCTATGACTTCGGTTCACTATGACCCGAGGCAGAAAATCAACCTTATGGCTTCGGTTTTTTTACAACCGAGACCAAACTTTTGGCCTCGTCCCAATATGCCTCAGTTCCAAACCAGAGGCAAAATGAGGAAAAGAACCGTTGTCAAATCTCCTTCCTGTACTGTTGTCTCTCTCTTTCGCAATTCAATCTTCACAAGTGAACACATCCTTAAAATTTTGGGTTAAAGGTAGTATCAATCCCTTATGTATAGGTTAGACTCATGTCTCATTGGTGTTATATGTTATTGGTGATCCTTTATAAAAAAACTCAATAATAGTAGAGCTTGGGTTGTCTTGGTGGTCGACTCAGACCAGCTTTTGTATTGAAAGTCTTTACTCTGAGAGGTCAGACAAATATGTCTTTTTATGATAAAGTGTGATTGTTGTATTTGAATGAACTTGAATAATTAATATTTGTTAACTAAAATGTCCATTTTTCTTCTTATTAAAAATATGTTTAAATAAGTTAATCGATTGTGACGGTTGGGAATATAAGTGTCGGTCTAAGTTCCACATTAAGTAAAATTAATAAAGTTGAGCATCATATAAGGATGAAGACGTATAAACTCATTATCTTAAGATTTTTGGTTAAGAGTAATGTCATCTCTTATGTATGAATTGAACTTATCTTTCATTTGTATAGATTGTATCTCCTCGGTAATCATTACTCGAAAGACCAACAATGTTAGCAAAAATTAAGTATAATTAGTAACTATTTATTTTATAATAATTTGTAACAATTTATAAAGAGATACATATTTTAACAACTTCTTTTATGTACATATTTTATTTTTTTAATTTTATATTTAACAATTATTTTAAAAAGGCTTAAATACCTTTTTGGTCCTCATTTTCGTAGTGTTTGTTGCGGATGGTCCTCATTTTGACAGAATGTTTAAAATGGTCTTCATTTTTACAGAATGTTTAAAATGGTCCTCATTTTCGCAATTCGTGTTTTATTTGGTCTTTTTCTGTAATGCCGTTTAAATCATTAACGAAGCATTGTACATGTGGCACGATTTGTATTTGGGTGTGTTATGTGTAATGTACATACAAACCGTGCCACTTGTACAATGATCCGTTAATGATTTAAACTGCGTTACAGAAAAGGACCAAATAAAACGAATTGCAAAAATGAGGACCATTTTAAACATTCGGTAATGAGGACCATTTTAAACATTCTGTCAAAATGAGGACCATCCGCAACAAATACTACAAAAATGAGGACCAAAAAGGTATTTAAGCCTTTTAAAATTTAATTATATATTTCTTATTAATCTTAACTCAAATTTCTAAAAAAAAATAAAAAAATATGATTTTCCCTAGTTATAATAATTTGTTTATTTTTTATTGTTAACTAAACTTACAGATAGTTTACTTGAATACACTACTACCTACCATTAATAGTTAATTTGATTCAGTCTTGCAGAATTATTTAAAATTTTTATTTAGTTCGATTTAGTTTTTTCTTTTAATTTAAGCAACGAACAATAAGTATTCGGATCATAATCATACTTTTGAATTTAAAAATACTAAGATTTTCATTATCTCCAAATGAGTCAAACTAACATTCTTTTTTAAATTCATATTAATTCTCCACTGACAAAACACACCAACTAAGTTAGATAATCTATATGAACTAATTAATATTTAAAATATTTGCAGTGAAAACTATTTTAAATAACTTTTATTAACTACTGAGAATGGATTTACGAAACGGGGTTAAGAGTTGTTGGTTTTGAAAAGAAAAGAAGGAGGGTCCCCATGGGCATGCATGGCACAGTAAAAGTTGCAGAGGGAAGAAGATGATCTGGAACAAACACAAGTGGATAAGCTGATAAGGTTGAACCTCTCAAATACGACATGTCTTTATGGACATCGCTTTTGTTTCCTTATTTGGATACTTATCTTTTCTGCTATTTCTCTTTCAACTTCTGCATCTTTCTATTATCTTCATTTCCTAACTTTCAAATCTTACTATTTCAAACACCATTCTACCAAGATCAATTCACAACTTCTAATTTTTTATATCATGAGAAACAAATGTCATACATTGTTAGTTTTACAAATTTATTTAGTTCCACATTGTTCAGTTGTGGCATTGTGAAAGTGTTTATATACAGTGACTCTCAAAACAATTACAATCTTCCAAAATGCACAGTAAATAAGCCTTGTGAGGAAGACTGTGCAAAAACGTTGAGGAGAGCATTTTGGTCTCTCAATAATTGAGAGTACATGACAAGCTTCACCATCATTTGCTTCGACACGAACCTAATTAACAAACTATTTGTCGTACTATGCTTAGAATGGAACCCTAAAACTGAGTTTCGTATGTGGTAGTGTTTTTTTTACATGGTGGGGGGAAGGTTTAAAACGAAAGGTGGAGTGGGTCCCTTCCAATGTATATGTTTTGGGATTTCATGGGTCACTATGTGACAAGGCCATGTGAAGATATGAGTAAGTCGGTTTGGATATGATGTGCAGAAGAAGACGGTGTTTCTGTCTTCTTATTAGGCCTCTGTCATTGCACACACACCATGTTATAACAATTTTCTTTTTTTTTTCTTCAAAACAGTTGGAGATGTTATTTATTTTACTAATGCAACCAGTTGACGCTCCTAATACTTATTCTATTTTATTTTATTTTCTATTACATGATTGTGTCAGGTGTAAGGACTAAGTATCTACTGTAAAAACTCAAATTATTCTTTAACCTTTTTTATCTGTGTTTTTCTCAATTAGCTCGTCGAATTCCTCGTCCAATGTAACATTTTTCCTTCACCGCTCGGTCACTCAGACGATCGGTGTACATGTCTAAAAGACTCTGATGCTTAAGTTATTTAAGGCCGATCGGTAGGTAATAATAACTATGATAATAAATGTGAGTTAAAGATCCTCACCAATCTACCTTGGACCTCTATTCATAGTTTTTGGTGTAAGCCTATGATTAAGATTTCTTAATCATGACCCAATTGCTTTTTAAACTTGATTACTAACTTGTATTGTCTTAGCCTCTGATCCAGGTTTTGGTCCAGATGCCCGACCGAGAAATGACGATCAATGAAATTTATTTAAATAAAATAATGTAGATTATATGAGAGAATTTCTACTTATTCTTTTATATATAATCTAATTTTAGTTATTTTTTTCTTCTTTTCTTTTTTTACAGAATTGCTTCCTGTTCCTGAATGCTTTCTCTAAATATAAATAAATAATAAATTGAGAATAAAAAGATTGGATGATATTGGAAAGAGAAATATTAGGTTTAAGTTAATAAAATGAAATTTGTGTGTTTGAAATAATTAAGTTGGGGTAGAAAAAAGGGATATAATATAATAATAGTGACGCCGATTGGTACAGGAGTCAGCAACGTATTCATTGATTCATGAAACTAAATAAAGTCGCTGCTGATTGATCCAATCTCTTTCAAAAACAAATGCGTGCATTCTTAATCACTTTTTCTTCTCTTTTCTTTTTATTTTTTCTCTTCGTCTTTTGTATTTCTTATCTAAGTTCCTGCCTTTCACATTTTATATTTTTTAGAGTTTAATTGTATCTCGCAGTGATACACGAATTAACGATATTTTTATCTGACTAAAATTTTAAACCGGTTTACTTTTTTCTTTCTTTGTTATAACTGTCATTATTGAAGGAAAGATTTCGGCAAAGAGTTATTTTAGTCATTTGATTTTATTTAAGACATGAGATATATTCATTCGAGACAAAAAAATGGTGAATTTTCTGTTTCAATTCATAACCGAGATATATTTAACCTTTATTATCTCAGTTATGAAAGTAATCGAGATAGAAAATCGAGATAGAAAATCGAGACTTATTATCTCAGTTATAAAATAACTGAGGTCAAATAGGTATTAAAAGTTAAAAAAAGAAAATAGATTACAAGTTTTAGTCATTTTATAGTTTTGTTGTACCTCACTTTTCGAAAAATTACAACACACAATGAAGGAAATTCCATCCACAAAGAAATTGAATCAGGTAACCAATTTATAACGTCTAAACAAAAACACACCACAACTCGCTTCATCTTAGCCAACCAACCAAATGAAGAAATTTCATACTAATGAATCTTGTTTCTCTCATTTTGTTCGAAATGAATCATTTGTGCAACTTCACGCTATAAACGACCAAGTAGCTTGAATCATCATTTCAACTATCTTCACCATTTCCACAGTTGTTCATGCAGATGAACCCTCCGAAATCAAGGACAATTTGATAATTTTACTTTTTTTCATTTAAACTTAATTTTTAATCTATCACATCAATCAAATCACAAATTTTACTTCTAAATCCACTCACTTTCTCCTCCAAATTTCTTAAAAAGAACAACGCAAACCTCACTCTCTAATCCACTCAAATCCATCATCTCCCTCTTATGCAAATCAATCTTCACAAATGAAGACACCCTTAAAGTTTTGGGTTGAAGGTGGTATCGATCCCTTATGTATGGATTTGACTCATGTTTTATTGGTATTATGTCACTGGTGATACTATATCAAAAAATCCAATAATAGTAGAGCTTGGTTTGTCTTGATGGTGGGCTCAGACCACCTTTTGTATTAAAAGTCTTTACTTTTGTATTGAAAGTCTTTACTGTGAGATGTAAGACAAATATGTATTTTTATGATAAAGTGTGGTTGTTATATTTGAATGAACTTGAATAATTAATATTTGTTAACTAAAATGTCCTTTTTTCTTCTTCTTAAAAATTTGTTTAAATAGCTAACATCAATTGTTGACGGCTGGGAATCAAAGTATCTGTCTAAATCTCACATCATGTAAAATTAATAAAGTTGAATATCATATAAGGATGAAAATCTATAAATTTTAAGGTCTTTTGTTAAGAGTGGTATCATCTCTTATATATAGATTGAACTTATGTCTCATTTGCATAGATTGTATCTCCTTAGTGATCATTTCTCAAAAGATCTAACAATGTCAGCAAAAGTTAAGTTTAATTAGTAATTACTTATTTCATAATAATTTATAACAATTTATAAAGAGATACATATTTTAACAACTTATTTTATGTACATATTTTATTTTTTTAATTTTATATTTAATAATTACTTTAAAAATTAATTATAAGTTTCTTATTAATTTTAACTCAAATTTCTAAAAAAATTAAAAAATATGTTTTTCCCTAGTTATAATAATTTGTTTATTTTTTATTGTTAACTAAACTTACAGATAGTTTACTTGAATACACTACTACCTACCATTAATAGTTAATTTGATTCAGTCTTGCAGTATTATTTAAATTTTTTATTTTATTCGATTTAGTTATTTTCTTTTAATTAAAGCAACGAACAATAAGTATTCTAATCACAATCAAACTTTTGAATTTAAAAATATTAAGATTTTCATTATCTCCAAATGAGTCAAACTAACATTTCTTTTTAAATTCATATTCATTCTCCATTGACAAAACACACCAACTAACTTAGATAATTTATATGAACTAATTGATATTTAAAACATTTGCAGTGAAAACTATTTTAAATAACTTTTATTAACTAGTGAGCATGGATTTACGAAACGGGGTTAAGAGTTGCTGGTTTTGAAAAGAAAAGAAGGAGGGTCCCCATGGGCATGCATGGCACAGTAAAAGTTGCAGAGGGAAGAAGATGATCTGGAACAAACACAAGTGGATAAGCTGATAAGGTTGAACCTCTCAAATACGACATGTCTTTATGGACATCGCTTTTGTTTCCTTATTTGGATACTTATCTTTTCTGCTATTTCTCTTTCAACTTCTGCATCTTTCTATTATCTTCATGTCCTAACTTTCAAATCTTACTATTTCAAACACCATTCTACCAAGATCAATTCACTACTTTTAATTTTTTATATTATGAGAAACAAATGTCATACATTGTTAGTTTTACAAATTTATTTAGTTCCACATTGCTCAGTTTTCGCATTGTGAAAGTGTTTATATACAGTCTCTCAAAACAATTTCAAACTTCCAAAATGCACAGTAAATAAGCCTTGTGAGGAAGACAGTGCAAATGAGTCTCTCAATTATGATGAGTACATAACATGCTTCATCATCCTCTGCTTAGAACATTTGCAGCATGCGTACCTTTAATCACTCTCATTATTTTGATATTTTGTCAAGATTAACAACAGAAGAACTAGAACAACTTCTCCGTGATTTGTTCCGAAAAATCATCTTCAAAAGACAATTTCTCCTAAAGTGAGAAGGATGTTCTGCTATGACTAAATATTTATCTGATGATGGACCAACATTTAAAATCAGTCACTCTTTATCTTTTTCTAAGAGTGGTAGAAGATGCATATCCCCGAAAAATTGTACGGCTATGGGCCCATGTAACTGGGTTTCCTTATTGCAGGGATATGTACATCCCCATATCCAATTGAAAAAGATAAAGATTCTCTGTCAAAACGGGGAGGTTGGTATTTATAAATGTTCTTCTGTTGTCTAAACTGGCTACTCATTGGGCAAGGGAATTCCTGAGGTATTGTCCGCTTTGGAGCATTTTAGCTCCGTCATGGTTTTGTCCTTAAAAGGCGTCTTAGAGGGTGAAAAAAGGTAAAAGTATTTAAACTTCGATTGACCTCGACTCCTAAGCAATGTGAAACTTATTGGGTGTACCAGAACATTATCCTTAAAGCCTAAAGCGAATACTTTACTCGTTTTATCTTTAAGCCGACCCTGTATTGTGTATGTGTAGTTATAATACTCATGTCAAATATATATAAAAATAAACTAATTTCATTTAAAACATTAAACACAGAATATAGATTACATTATAATATATTCATTAACAATTTCCTCAAAACACGTTATTAGTTTTACTATCCAACTCTTAATAAGAAAAAGAATATTTACTTTAAAAAAAACGGTGAGTTGGACTTTTGTTTAACTAAAAATATAAGAATTTCTTTGTGTTACACGTTTCATTGAACATTTACGTTATTGCTCAAGTGATGGTAAATAATGCGTATAATAATTATTACGTAGCCTAGGGATACCTATTTTAAGGAAACAACGATTAATGGATTTCCATTCACTTCCAATAAAAATAAATTATTTAGCATGCTTAGTAAAAAATGCATTTAAAAAATTAAAAATTAAAAAGAAGCCAATTACTTGCATCGTGGTGATGTCTTTCACGGTTAACCTATGCTTCAGCGCTTAAGAGAAAAAGGTAAAGCGTGAATATAAAATTAAAAATTTTTTTTTAAATTTTTTTTTTTTTTGTATATTCTTCTAATATTTATATGATTATTATTTTAATAGTTGATTACAATTTTTAACTTTTTTGAAATTTTATTTTAACAAAATAAGATTTTTATTTGAGAGAAATTCTTATATATTTAAATTTGACAAAATAAACAACTGCGAAAAACTAATTTTTTTAGTTGAGTTGACCATCCCCTGCTTTCTATTTCTTTCTAGCAAAAATAAATAAATTTAAGCTTATAGTTTATGATGATGTGTACTATCTTAGTTACTATATGCAACAACTATTTATTATCGTAAGAATATCTTTTATGTAAAATATTTTTTATTTATTTTGTCAATTTAATATTTACTATAAATTAAGATAACATAAACAATTATTTATGATAGATAATTCAGATAGTGAGTTTTAATCACTATATATCACTTTCATATAATTTTTGTAAAGAAATCTCTGGTCATGATTGGAAATATAACTAATTCTAAGAGATATCTCATCATACTCAAAACTAACTTCAAATCTGACATACATATCCAAACTTTTGAGCCAGAAGTATTAACTAGCCCAAGATTTGTACTTGGACCTGGCTGTTAAAGCACAAGAATAGGGCTATTTCTTCCTGTACCCCTCTTTTCTTTCTGCACCTCGTTGTAATCCCAACCTACCACTTACTAAAATTATAATAAAAATCTCTATACCTCATTATTTTTATATTTTTTGGAAGGTATTTTAAAATCTGAAAAATGTTTTTGAAATATTGAATCTGAAATTTTGTTAAAAATACAATTTGAATTCAATATTCTACAAGTCATTTCCGGAAATGGAGGAACACTTGCAAATAAAATTTTGAAACAGTCATTTTGAAATGTTAAAAAAAAGAATTCAAAACATCTAATTTAGAATATATTTGAAATTTTATTCCAGAACAACTAATTTAAAATATAAAAATATTTTTCTAAAGTTGGAGAAATATTTCTAAATCCAAAGACATCTTCTGAAATGAGTATTTGGAAATCCAAAAATATCCTCCCAGCTTCTTCTAACACCATTTTTCTTCTGTCAAAATTCCTTTTCGTCCACTATTCATCATATGTTTTTATAATTGAATTGAGGGGTAAAATGAAGATTAAAGATTTGACGGGTGCAGGAAGAAAAAATGGGTGCGAGACGAAATGACCAACATGGGTTATGCAAAATCCAACTTTTAACTGTCCAAACAAACCCTACACCTTACTGAAAAATTGTTTAAAACAATATTACTTTGAATTTTTTATGGTGACTTTGGTAGGGTGAAAAAAGAGGGAGAGAGAAAAGGGAAAAAATCAAAGCGATTAATTTTCTTTTTTTATTCATGAAAGTATAGGTCATAAATTTTAAAAAAATGTGGAAAAAGAAAAAGAGGATCTCAAGTAATAATTTTTCTCTTAAATTATTAAATGTAGAAAAAAACAATGAAAATTGTTGACGTTGAAAAGAAGTATTTTCTCTTAAAAATAATTTATTATAATAAAATAAATAACAAATAATATTGACAGTAAATCATTTTGATTTCACTAATTATTTATTTTTGGTTTTTTTTTCACATCTTTTCAACCAAATATCCACTATTTGAATAATTTTTCACTTTTTACTATTTCTTAATTATATGTCATACTTTTTTTCAGTCATTTACTTTTACTATTATTTTCACCCTTCTTTTGAAATAAATATCTTATATTATGAGAGTCGTTTCCTTTTCAACTTTTTCTCTTTCTTTTATTGTTTATCATTTCTTTGCTCTACACAGAGTTTGAAGCAGACAAATGCATCCACTTTTAGAAATTATGACTTTGAATATTCACATTGAAAAGGATAATGCATTTGAATTAGTTCGTGGATGCAGTAAAATATATATATGAAAAATATTTATAAAACTATTATTTTATGACCTTCAACCAAAGAGTTGGTGGTCCTGGGCGGTGATTTCCGGTGGAGGTTTGAACCAGAACGAGTTGCATGTCAATTTTGAAAATCGTGCATGAAAAAGACTGAAATCTTACAATAAATAAAAATTATTTAAATCTTCATATAATGTTTTCATGTATTTATATCTATTAATTATTAAATTATCTATTAATATACTAACAATTTCTAATAAAATAATTAATATAAGTAGTAAAATATAATTTTATATTTGAAACTATATAGCCTAGTCATTTACAAATTTTTATGAGACAATTTCAATGTTTTATATACCTCATAATAATATCTCCGGTCAAGTGATATAATAACTATAGCAAATATTTTCACATCTGTGCACAATCTTAACCATTATTAATTAAAATTAATATCATAAAATTATAAGATATAACATTGTTTATAGTAATTTTAAATTTAAATTTTATACATGATTATGTATAATAAAATCATTAAAATTATTGAACAAAATCATAAAATAATTAAATTGCATATATATATATATATATATATATATATATATATATAAGAAAATAATATTTTTCTTAAAAATTCACAATGGGAAACAAAAAGTGAATGATATAGCCAATTTAAAATGATATAGTTGTTGTGCAATTAAAGTTGAAAATGAAAGCATGTAACTACTATAATTGAGTTAAAAAAAAATGAAAATAATAGTTGATATTGTTATTGTACTACAGCCAAATGCTACTGTCAAATTACTTGCATTGAAAATATCAAAAGGGTGATTGAAGCATTTAACTCATTCCATTGAAATGTTTAATTATTCTCTGTCATACTTATCAGAATTTATTCTATTCAGGTTGTTAAATCAAAATTCAACCCCACTCACTCAGAATTGGCTTTTACCACCATTTTTTTTCTTCCTCATTTGTTTGCGGTTTTCAACTTCACACACCTTTGAATATCAAAGCAAGTACACAATTCTAACAACACCAAATGATTTTATGTAAAATGATAATTATAAAAAACGAAAACACATCTTAAAATTTATGTAATTCTGAACAATATTAGAGAAGGAATATGAGTATATGAAAATATTATTTAGTGTTTATTAGATATTGCCATTTAATAGTTTTTTAATTTAAATATTTTTTTATTTCTAATAAAAGAACTGTTATTTTTTTAAAATAAAATAACCTTTCTATCTCCATTCTTTTAATTTATTTATTGATTTATACTAAATGGACAATTAAATGACCAAAACAATTACTGATTTAATTACGTAAACGATACCTTACCACCTAATTAATATGAATAAAAATAGAAATACCACTTTCATGTGAAATCATATTCTTTAGAATAAGAAACAAAATTAGCAAACACATTAATCCAAAAACTTATCTTTAGAAATTGGCATGACGAGTTAGCCAAGTGATCCCTTAATAAGCTAATCATTTATTTAAAAAATATTTATTCAATAAATAAGAGCAACTTAAAAAATTAACGTTTTCACAAAAATTAATGGAAAATTATTTAGTATCAAAGAAAAAATCCATAAAATTATTAGAAATAAAAAATATTTAAATATAGTATTCTTTTGTTAGTATTTATTGTTTTGTATGTTTATTTAATTTTTTTTATAAATTACGAAATTTAATAAATACTTTAAAGATTCTGAAAAATATTACATATTTTTTTTTTTATTTGCAGTCCATATTTTTTACTTTGTTCAATAATAAATAATTAAAATATAAAAAAAAAAACATTTGATTGTAACCCCTTGTGATTGTACTATTAAATGCAGTGTGATTAACATAAAAAAATTGTCCAAGCCAAGCTGAGTTCAAAGATGACAACTCCTAGATGGGAACATATTTTATCATTCTATACTCATGTTTTGAATTAAAATTTTATTTTCATCTCTATTTCATAAATGTTTGTATCATTATAGTCTTTATCAAGTAAGTATGATTATACTCATATACTTTATTACTATTTTAATATTAACTAATTGTTTTTTATAAAAATAAAAAATAAAAAACATAAAAAAGAGGATAACATTCGATATATTAAGGGTCAAGTAAGTTTTTAGTCCCTGAATTTTGATCCAAAATGGGGATTCGTCAGTATTCGAAACTTCAAAATATATCGAAACTTCAATATATTTTGGTCCCTAAACTTTTAAAAAGAATGAATATAATTATTTTAACTCAATTACGTTAACTTTTTCTGAGGTGTTGTTACATCTCTTAGTAGATATTGGACCAGGAATGTATCAAACAGTGTAAAAAACTCAAATACTAACATGAAAAACGTTCTACATGTAAAAAAAATTAATATATCGAAATGTAATTTCTAAAGTACTACATTTATTCATTTCTAAAGTTTTGGAACCAAAATGTATCGAAATTTCAGATAGGGACGAATTCCAATTTTAGATTAAAGTTCGGATTAAAAACACACTTAACCCAAATAATAATCAAGGTTAACTATTTAGAAGAAAAATTATAATTATATAAGTTTTAAATTAGAATATAAAAAATATAAAAGTGAAATAATTATATAAAATATTTTACATAAATATAAATAAATTTTTATGACAACCAAAAAATATATTAATTTTGTAATCATTAATTAAACAAAATTAATTAAAAAATAATTGAAAAAATAATAAAATAAATAAATATTCAAGTTTAAAAATATTTAAACTTTTTTTAAAATTTTTTCAAATTGTAATGAAATTTTATTAAACAAAATTGTACATAAAAAATTATTAAATTAATAATAATTTAAATTTACACATAAATCTTTAATCTTTTAAAATGTAATATATATTGGATGGTGTAAATAAATTTTATAACAATTAAATTATTATGTTACATTAAAAGAAACATTTTTTTACAATTATACAATTATAGTGGTAAAGATATATTTCTGATAATAAATTAAAAATAAAAATAATTATATAAGAAACAATTGTTTCGAGAATGATTTGATACAGTTTTAAAAAAAATTGCATAAAAAAACAAATAGTTATGAATATCATTAGATGAAAAGTACTTTTTTGAGAAAATTTTCAAGATATCATAATAGTAGAAATGTCGAAAGATAATAAAAATTATTTAGTTAACCTTTTATATTAGTAAATTAGGGATTTGAGAATCAAATATTTTTATAAGAAAAATATAAACAATAAATAAAATATATTTTATTTACTAAAATTAATAATATATTATTTGAGCAATATAACAACAAAAAAGAAAAAAACATTTAATTAAGATTATGATAAAAGATAAAATACGTTAAAGATATGAATGAATTTTATAAATATAAAATAAATCAAATAATTAAATCAGAGAAAAAAAATAAAAGAATATATATAATACTATTTAATAAATTATAAATACTTTAATAATTTAAACAATATCAAAATGAATATTATCTAGCTTCATTTTCTTATTTCTTATTGTATAAAAAATTGCCCGTTAAAACAGGGATATTTTTACACACTTTGGATTCATTTCCCTCTCTTAAGTGAGCCTGAAATGTAAAACTTTAGACCAAAGGAAAGAAAAGTTGCATTATCTTTTAAAAAACTGCATTCTTTAACCAATAATGACCCATCTTTAAGAAATTGAAGTGTGTTGATGAAGAAATGTGTCTCTCAACCTCACAAAAACGCGATTGATCACACCACCTCAAAGAACCACCCATTGTATACGAATACGAAGCATCCTAAAAGCACTTTACACATCACATGAGACGTGTTAGTAGTGCCCCAAAAAATAAAGAAACCAAACTAAGCACAGGAAAAACAGCTTCCAAGGAAGGTGCATTTCACCAACACCATAACCAAGTTTAAAACACTTTTGTATCCAAGCCAATTAATTAGTACAAACACGTTCTCTCCACAGAATTTAAGGAAATTTTTAATTTCTAAAATCGATAAGAACCGTGAAAGAACCACTGTATCAATCCTAAACCGAACCAGCTGAGAGAATATTTAAATCATGACTTTCCTCAAAATAAATTCATCAAAAACCTTTCTCCGACACAAATTGTATAAAATATTAATTTTTTACCTTTGTAGTGGTGATGTTTTGGCCCGGTTTTGGTAGTAGACCACAGTGACCATCACAGATTTATCTCGTTCTCTGACTCTCACACTGATTTATTCTGACCATATGCTTTCTTTTTGGTTCTCCATTTTGTAAAGGAAAGGCCTTTGGTGTTGTGTTGTGTGTGTGCTGTTGTTAAGCTGAAGTGAGGGAAATGTTGAGAGTGAAGGGAGGGAAAAGGCCACCTTGGGTGGGACTTGGAGCTGCGGTGTGGGTTCAGATTTGTTCAGGAAATGGCTACACTTTCCCTCTCTACTCTCATTCCTTGAAATCCGTTTTGGGTTTCAACCAGAGCCAGATCACTCTGCTTGGTGTTGCCAATGATATTGGTGAGAACGTTGGCATTCTTCCTGGTCTCGCCTGCAACAAGTTCCCCCCTTGGCTCATTCTTCTCATTGGTGCTCTCTTATCATTCCTTGGTTTTGGTGTTCTCTGGCTTGCTATTTCCAAAACATTTGATTCCGTTCCTTTCATTGTGGTAACTTCTTCATCTTCATATCTTTTTCGCTTTATATAAACAATTTTATGTTTTCAGTTCTGTTTTATTGCCTTGTTGTTTGCTGGGTATTTGATATCTTTAGACAATCATGATCTGAGACAAAGATGAAAGGAGTTATGTAGGATAAGGACTTTTATATGAGAATAGCTACAGTATTGAACATTTTCTATAGCTTGTTTGAAATTGAGATCTCATGATTGTTTTTTATGTTTCTCAATCTACAGTTTTCCTTTCAATGTATTGTTGTTTGGTTCATTTAACAATTGTTATGGATAGAAAGGGCTTAGTTCATAATCATCTCTTTTTATGTATGGTGTTGCAGCTATGGCTTGCACTTGCTGTAGCGACCAACAGCTGTGCATGGTTATCTACTGCTATTCTAGTCACCAACATGAGAAATTTCCCTGTCAGTAGAGGCACAGTTGCAGGAGTCCTGAAAGGTTATTCGGGGCTCAGTGCTGCAGTTTTTACGGAAATTTACAGCGTGGGTTTTCATAATTCTTCACCCAACTTCCTGTTGTTCCTTGCCATTGGTATTCCTGCTCTATGCTTCAGTACCATGTTTCTTGTTCGGCCTTGCACTCCGGCTTCCGGTGAAGATTCTTCTGAAAACATGCATTTTCTGTTCATCCAAGGTGCTAGTGTAGCCTTGGGTTTATACTTACTTGCAACAACAATACTTGACAACTTTGTCCCCATGAGCAATACAGTATCATTTGTTATGTTGGCCGTGATGATTCTCCTTCTCCTGGCTCCCCTTGCTATCCCTATAAAGATGACACTGTGTCCCAGAAAAGCATCTGCATCAGAAACACCAGAGCAACATGTTGGATCTTCCGACTTTCTGGTTCAAGATGGCAAGGTGGACAACACAGAACCCTTGTTATCATCTTCATCGACCAGTGGCCTTGGAAGTTTTAATGATGTGGATGGTTCAGCTGAGGTGGCCATGCTTCTTGCTGAGGGTGAGGGGGCAGTGAGGAAGAAGAGAAGGCCCAAGAGAGGGGAAGATTTTAAGTTTACCGAGGCTCTAGTAAAAGCAGATTTCTGGCTACTGTTTTTTGTTTACTTTGTTGGGGTTGGAACAGGGGTTACTGTTCTCAATAATTTGGCTCAAATAGGCATTGCACAAGGTATGGAAGACACCACTGTTTTGCTGTCATTGTTCAGCTTTTTCAATTTTGTGGGTCGGCTAGGTGGAGGAGTTGTTTCAGAACATTTTGTCAGGTAAGTAATTATTCTCTGTTAAGTTAAGATTTTACTCTCGCGCCCATATCAGTTAAGAGATCATTGTAATCATCTCAGAAAATTCGATGCCGTGCTACTTTTGACTAGCACCAAAAATTTGCTGTTTTGCCCACCACAAGTAGGTAGCAATTGTGTTGAGGTGTATGTTTATTTTTAGATGCTAAATAAAGTAGACTTTTCTAATTTGTGAAAGTAAAAGTAGGTAGTGATGGTGTTGAGTTGAAGTGGATGTTTATTTTTAGAATTTTATAGTTGCATATCAGTCATTAATAAATTGTTTTGATATACTTTTAAGACAATTACTATAAAACTAAATACACTTGTAATTTATTTTATACACATGTAACAATGAATGACCTTGCATGAATAAAGTAGAATTGTTTTTTGACAATTTGCAGGACAAAAACGATTCCAAGGACAATTTGGATGACATGCACGCAGATAATTATGATGTTCTTGTACCTTCTCTTTGCATATGCTATCAAGGGAACCCTTTATCCCGCAATTGCAGTTCTTGGAATCTGCTATGGCGTGCAATTCTCCATAGTGATTCCCACTGTTTCGGAGCTATTTGGTTTGAAACACTTCGGTTTGTTGAGCAATTTCATGGGCTTAGGGAATCCACTTGGTGCATTACTTTTCTCGGCTCTTCTAGCAGGACACGTGTATGATAACGAGGCAGCAAAACAACATGGCGAAGGCCTCATTGGTTCAGGTGTCGCATGTATTGGTCCAAGTTGTTTTCAGCTAACCTTTTTCACTCTGGCTGGTGTGTGTGTTGCGGGTACTCTCTCCAGCATTATCTTGACTTTAAGAATTAAGCCCGTTTACCAAATGCTTTATTCTGGGGGTTCGTTTAAGCTACCTCAGACTTCAGGCCACTAAAAGTACTCAACTTCAATAACAGATACAGCACCCCACACAGTTTATTTTATAGACAAACCTGTGTAGCTGCTTTTTTCCTGGTCTGCCATTACATTCTCAACAATGCTGATAAACAATCTAAGACATCAGGCAAGAGATGTTGGTTTCAAACGTGTGAACATGTTGGGATATGACTCTGACCACTGAGAATTTTCATAAAGTGAAGGATATGTGTGATAACGTTATCTGTAGGGTAATTAATCTGTCATATATGCTTGGAACAATCGTTTATTTCAATATATGTGATGATAACTATACAACGAATGAGCTTAATTTGTGTCAGTTGTTATTAAATGTAAGTTTTTAGGTTTAGTTTGGTGCCGCCTGAAAGTGATATCTGGACTTTAGCTTTAATTGCTTTGAATGAGAATAGCTACCAGGAAATAAATTAATTACTTTCCGGAGATACATTACGTGATCTCAACATTGTGTTGGTGACGGTAAATATTTTCCTATTTATATATTTACCCAAAGACAAAACCATAGCATAAATAAACCTAAAATGTTGGTCATCTACACATGGGACTGTTACCTTGTAATATGAAATTACGACCTTGGATAACAAAAAATATTAACTAGTGGTCGGAGAAGCAGGGACAAGGCGTTTAAGCGATGCGGCAAAACATGAGATAAAATTTCATATGATAATAGGTAGTTGCTAAGTTTCTATCATGAGATACCTATGAAAGAAAAAGAATGATAATGTAAGCGGCACTCACCATCGAATGGAAAAGACAAAATCAAGTTGGTTTCAGATCCTGAAACAGTGAAGGCCAGAGAGTGTGGTCATCGTCATAATCAAAATCAGCTCTGGGCTTGTTATAAGGACTGTAAGCCATTGGGCTTTCGTTGTCGGGCCTTGTTGAATCTGAAGGCCTAGGCGGTCTTGGGCTTTTGCTCTCCGCGGGCATGGGTCTTGGATCGAGATGCCCTGACAGTCTTGGACTCTTTGCTGTGGCTACAAATCTTGCATCCAGAGACCTGGGTATCAGAGGGCTTCTGTTAGAGTTGATCATCATCATTCTCTCGTGCATTCTTCCATCGAGTGGTCCAGATAGCTTCAAGGCCCTGTTGTGGACCATTTTGTCATGCATGATTCTACTACCATCCAAAGGTCCTGAAAGTGCAATGGTTCTGCTTCTGTACATGGGAGGCACAGGTAGAGCCTTCTCTTCTTCTTCGCTCCCTTCTTGTTGCTTCCTCACAACCGATGACCCTCTCACTTTCCCTTCGTACCAATTAATCTCAGGTGGCGCCATTGAAACAGGCATCAAAGAGGGCACGCCTTTCACTACGCGATCATCATCACCATCACCGTCATCCTCACGAGAAACAAACTTGTTCATGCACTTCCTGAGGCACTTCTTGATGACCCCAGAGAGGTTTTTGGGCCGTCTTCCTCCTCCTCTTCCTTCCCTCTTGACAAGCTTGAGAATTTCTAGTCTGTGCTTGGCAATTGAGATGCCCATGCTCTGAAGAAACTCGTGGTTGAAGTAGCAAGCGTCTTCCAATTGAAGCTCATTGCGTGCGAAGGTGAGGCCGTAGTCGTAGATTAAGGAGGGTTCTAGAGTGGTTCTGGATAGCCAGGAGAACCAGTCCATGTGGGTAGTGCGAAAAGGGTAGGATATGGTAAGGTTTGAGGTGGGCATCACATAGATATAGAGAGATAGATAAGGAGGAGTGTGGAGTATGAGAATCAGTGTTTAAATGATAAATGTGGTCGGTATATGGCTATTTATTTTGTTTTTTCAGACCAATTGCTTCCACTACCTGTCTTTTTTTGTGATGATGAAATTTGGATGGTAGTTGAGACTGAGAGTGACAACAGACACCCAATAATTTCGTGTGTGGAGATTTTTGACATATTATAGTAAGGAAGGTTCACGGGCATTGTACAGTAGAATACTACAAAAGGTCCTAATCCTCAAAGTTAGAAGCTATTGCAGCCATGTTACGTAGGTAACAAGAGTGAACATGAACTGTGTTGAAAATATCCAATAAGAGTGTGTCTTTGTGGTGCTTAGTGAGTTAGATTACGACAGTGGTTGGCTTAGGATTTGAGTAACATGGGTTAAAGTTAATTAAAGCCATGAAGGGCCCATGAAATGGAAAGTAGTTAGGGCAAATGAATTTGGTAAACCTACTACCAATTAGCACATACCTGCCACTTTAATTAGATAGCAGTAATGTATAGAAGAAAAACAGGAGGGGAAGAGAAGCCATATAAATTGACCAGGAATAATTATTTTTGGTAAGCTTCCATGTCGGTCTTGGCTATGATGCAGTGAAGTAATGGGTTGAATGAAGTCACAGTTGGTGGGGCGAGTGTCCTTCCACACATAATTGATGACAGAAGATGGATGGTAAAACCACTGTAGCAGCAAACCAATGGCATCCATCAACTTATTTCAGAAGCCGAAGAACACGGCAAGTTAACAAGTTACCTACAAAGTACGCAGTTACATCCTCTGGTTTGGTCCAAATCAAGGTATTGAGCTGCACATGCTTCAGTCCTTAACAACTGATATGACATCATGCGAACAAACATCAGAACAGAACACTGTTTGTTTTGTTGTCTCAAAAAATTGAAATGCCATGAAGTATTAATAAAACACCTAAACATCATCTACTTTGTTTGGTTTCCTTGAAAGCTTGTAGCCATGGTTGGTCTATGATCATGATTTGTAAATTTTATGGCTTGGCAGCAGGGGTTGACAGAGACCTACGAATCCAACCGATATCACGTGAGATATTAATGGTGAATTGATTGTTTAGAGAAATGGACCAAAATTGTGAAAGGGGAAGGGGGCGCAGCACTACTACTTTCTTAACGTAGACCTATACTTCTCTGCATATTTACTATCTCAAAATCTGTGCATTATTAATGTCAATATTATCTTGGATTATTTATTAATAATATTATTGACATGTGATATCTACTCGTTGAATTACACAATAGTAGATGCATGTACAACAAATAACTATGTAATTCATGATTTATCAATTTCTTAAATAAACCAAAGTGGTTGTAACTTGTAACTTGCATGTATAAATATATACTTAATTTTTAAAATAATTGTTAGATGTTAGTTAGAAAAATAAAATATATATACAAAAAATGATTTTTAAATAATTGTTAAAGATAAAAAATAGACTTTTTTATATTTCGGAGTTCATTTAAATTCAAATTTGAAAAAATGGTTAGTTGATTTTTCTTTGTAAAATAAGATCAAGTCGTCATGGTAAAAGACTATTACATGTGAAATCATCCTCCATCATGTCGGTTTTCTTTTTCTTTTTTTTTTCCCAAAAAAACGAAACCGTGTTGTAGGAGGTCGGTTTCTATTCACTCTAAAAGTGGAATCGTTCTCGTACATGACGACTTCACTTTTTAGATCTTATGATAGAGGACGACTTCACTTTTAATGTCGTCTTCCTTCATGACGACTTATCCTATTTTGCAAAAAAAAAAAATAATAATAATCAACGGACTCATTTTTACAAATTTAACTTTAAATGGACTCCAAAATACAAAAAAGTCTAAAAAGTATTTTTAAATTATCAGTTAAAAAGAGATAGTTAGAATAACGGATAAATTATTTATAAAATAATTAATTTTTAAAATAATAATTAAGAATAAAAGTAAAAATATGAAATGTGAATATAAAAGAAAATATCTTTATATATTGTCATAGATAAAAACAACACAATCCTTTTATATAATATAATTAAAAAAATGAGATTTGAGACATTACAAAATTAGAAAAGAGAGTAGTTTATTAAAAATGATGAATTGTGCGAAAGAGGATATTGGGGTTTCCATGTCCATGCATGAAGGGAGAAATCATAACCAACCATGCAACGAGTCAAAGGAGCACAAATTTCGCGCTCCATCCGTACACAAACTACATCCTTGTTCGATGTTGAATCAGTTCCTTTCCAACGTTTTCTGATTGCGCCCTAAAATTCCTCTTCCAACATTTTCAGCGACATAACATTATGCACACTCCATATATCGTGTGTTCTCGTTGTCCCAATTTCACATTAGTCCCAACTCAACCTTAGCATGTTTTCTTTGGGTAGGAAAATTCAACTTTCTCTGCGGCATAACGTAAGGCCGTTCTGCAGCCAATCACAAGGCTCCACCTCATCATCATCTTCTTCTTCTTTCTTCAGCTCCTTTGTTGGGCCCACACATGGTGAGAGGATCGGAGACTTTGAGGCCTTTCTTAGAGCAATCACTTCTGGGGTTGTGGTTGTTGCCTCCACCTTAGGCTTTTGGTATTGGTCCTCTCTGTCTTCTTCTGCTTCCAATTCTCTTCAGTCATTTTCTGATTTTGCCAATCAGGATCAGCTCCAACAAAAGCGTCAGAGCAAACCCTCCAGGTTTCTCTTTAACGGTATCCTCCTATTCATCAATCATTTACGTTGCATATTGCATCTTTATTACATTTGTTTTCTGATTATAGCTCTTGATTTCCCTTTTTAAATTTCAATTTGCAATGTCACGATACCATGTTCAGTTGGTGGAGCAAGATGTACAAGAAACTAAACTCCCTGACATGTATTCATTTCCTGATAAATTTGCAACGTTCAATGTTTTCTTATTGATTTAACCTTTAATATTGGTATAGGGTAGAAGTTGAATTTAATTGGAATATTTTGATATCGAAGAAAACTTGAAGATAGTTCTCACCGCAACTAAAAGCAACTACATTACCTACATGTACATATCTTTTGACAGATGTTTTTTTTTAACTAATATATTATTAGTTATTAACATAATAAATATGTAGTTTTCAATAAACTTTGTAAATTCACGTGCTATACGGGTACTAAAACTAGAATACTGATAATTTAAAAGCTTCTTTACACAGCTGTTCAATCATGCATTGACGTATAATTGGAAATTGTTGTCTTCAGTAATAATTAACTCAAAAGTCATATCTACAGTCAAGTTTAATCAAAAAGCATAGGATTTTTGTAGTTTAATTGTTAATTTATTTGCTTGGTTGCAAATGTTTAGATTTGTTATGCTTCTGATTTGATGCAGATGACTATAGAAGAAGAGTATTCTTTAATTATGAAAAACGCATTCGCTTGCAGAGCCCTCCTGAAAAGGTAAACAATCTTGCCATCATGTGTTTGTATAATTATGAGTCATGTTGTTGTTTTTCTTTCTTCAGCTTAAAAAGCAGCGAATTGTCACTGTAACATGTTTCATTTATCTGGCACCATGTCAAGTGCAGGTTTTCGAGTACTTTGCATCTGTTCGATCCCCTAGTGGTGAAGTTTTTATGACACCTGCAGATTTGATGCGTGCCATTGTTCCTGTCTTTCCTCCTTCCGAATCAACCCGTGTTAGGGAGGGTTTTCTAAGAGGGGAGCAGATTCCGGGAGAGTTGCAATGTGAACCTTCACAATTTTTTATGCTCTTTGACACTAACAATGACGGACTCATTTCCTTTGCAGAGTGAGTATTATGTTGTCTTTTTTATTTGCTTGAAACTTCTGTCATAACAACTGCTGAGTGAGTACTAATGCCATGTTATTTGGATAACAAAAGCTCTTCTTTCTTGACATCAGGTATATATTTTTTGTTACTCTCCTCAGCATACCAGAGTCCAGCTTTTCAGTGGCTTTTAAAATGTTTGACATTGATAACAATGGGTAGGAACTTCTCTTTTCCTTCTACTTCCTTCTACATGTCATAAGCTGTATTTACAAATTGCATGAAGCTTTGGCCTTCACATTCCTCGATGGAATTTCCAATGAGCTTCGGCATGTTGTGTTGTGTGTATCAATGATTCTTTTTACAATACACACACACTAGTGAAACTATCCATAATTTAGATATGGATCCTTTTACAATAGAGTCCACTATCACTTGGTTAAGAAATCAAATTCGGACATCCATCTTTTGATTACACTAGTCAGATCTGTCTGTATAAGAATTTGGATTTTTGTTTTAAGTTTTGGGCATCTGAATATTTTAAGAGGTGTTTGTCAACAGTGAAATAGACAGGCAAGAATTCAAGAAAGTGATGGCCTTGATGCGATCACAAAACAGACAAGGGGCCAATCACAGAGATGGACGACGTCTTCGCATCAAAGCTTCCGTAGAAAATGGGGGTCTCTTGGAGTATTTTTTCGGCAAACATGGAAATTCATGCTTACAACATGAAAGATTTGTTCAATTCTTAAGAGAGCTGCATGATGAGGTATGTGAGTTCACGATATGCTACTTTGCTGTCTTTGGAATGTTTCATTGTTGTCGTAAGTGTTGGAGTGGTAAATGTGGCTAAGAAGTCTTGCATTAAGAATAAACTTCCCGTTGTACGAACTACTTCCTGTTTCATTGACAGCGATCTCTGTTTTAGAAGGTCCACTGAAAAATTGAACTAAACTTCAACAGAATATGTTGACAACTTGATGAAAATTTTAGTTTTTGAATCGGCGTGACTGTGCATCCTTAAAGATAGCAAAATATTTCGTGATTAACATTGTACTGCCCTTCTAATTTAATTTACAGATCCTAAGGTTAGAGTTTTCCCATTATGACTACAATAAAAGAGGAAGCATTTCAGCCAAAGATTTTGCTCTGTCCTTGGTTGCATCTGCAGACGTCAATCACATAAGCAAACTGTTGGATAGGGTCGAAGAATTGAACAGGAACCGGCAACTAAGAGACTTGAGGATTACATTTAAGGAGTTTCAAGATTTTGCAGAATTGCGCAAGAAGTTGCAATCCTTTTCTCTGGCCATATTCAGTTATGGAAAAGTTAATGGGGCGTTGACAAAAAATGATTTTCAGAGAGCAGCATCTCAAGTACTGATATCTCCCTTTGCCAAATTAAATCAAAACCATTTTGAATTTACGAATAACTTCTTGCGTGTTATGTTCTATTCATGCAGGTTTGTGGTGTCTGTATTACAGATAAAGTGGTTGACATAATTTTTCATGTGTTTGATGCTAACCGTGACGGAACCCTAAGTGTAAGCGAGTTTGTGAGAGTTGTACAAAGAAGGGAGGATATTACATCAGGCTCTGGCTTCATGGGTTTAGTATCTTGCTGGTCGAACTGTGTAAAGAACTGTTCATCAACCAAGCTTCAATTATGATGCAACACATTCAACCATGCGCAGCATCATTTAGGGAATCTGGCAGAAGATTCATTCCCGTAGAAATGGAGAATTGCCATTGCTGTCACATCATCACTGCCTGCAATCTACACATAAATGTACAGTGTAGGAGTTTTTCGGATTTGGTGCCCAAGTCCTCTTCTATTTGTACATTCTATCTCCAGCTATCCCTTAAATTTAACTGTTGCCTTTCACTGTTAATGCCAGTAATACGAGTTAACATTAAATGAGTAGATCGATTATGAAAAGTTTAATTATATCTCGCTCTTTATATATTTCTTTCCCTTGGTCAATATCAGTGTATAAAACAGCAAATTCATTACAATTTTTTTGGAAAGAAAGGAAGTAAAGAAGAAAGGTTTAATTATTTAAGGACCACAAGTATTAAGATCTAGACAAATTTACACTGTTTCTACAACTAAAGTTTAACGTAGGACTTCACCTAAATTATTTAAAATTTTGCCAACCCTGGTGGGTACTCGCTAACTAATTCACCCATTGATCGAAAAATTACACTTAGCAATGAGTTTTTCATAATTAGTTCCGAGGGTGGTTTGACGTCTTTTCAAAAGTTGGAACAATAACTTGCATGAACTTGGAATTGACAACTAACTTGACAAAGTCACATTCTCCCATTTGAAACCAAAGCGACAAATTTGGAAAGAGTCCCTCTTCTACTTCCTAGATTAGGCACACTGAAATAATTCAATGTGACACACAAGTGACACAACAACTTGTCAGGTTCAACGCCCTTTTGTTTGTGGACCTCTACAGCAGAAAAGTTAACTTGCTTTTCTTTAGTAACCACCCGTGTCCTTTACAACTGACACGTATGATGGGAAAAGAGTAAGTAAGGCTGAGCTCATGAAAAATTTTATGAGCTTTGCAGTGTTTTTATAGGTTAACCTTAAATGTAATTGCAGCAGTTCTATAATTTTTTAATCGCTATATATAAGTAGCGACCTTGGTTTTTACCCCTTCATCGGAGACAATTCTGGTAAGTTGTCAAGAGGTGGAAGGAAATGACAAGTACAAATCTGAATGATGGTTTGCTAAACAGGTTTCAAATCAAAAAGTGTCAATCACTAAAAAGATTTTATGCTACTTACTAACCATGGTTCCACTAACAAACCCAGTAATTAAATTCTAATTGGCTTCCACCGAAAGGAAGAGAATTTTTGTGACAAATTTTAAAAACAGCTCATCAGTAATATGAGAAATCTGAAACTTGCGGAGCCAACAACTGAAAAATTTATGCTGATTGCAGATTTCTTCCTACTGAAGCTATCCTTCAATACTACAGGAAGGCAACGAATCGAATATGATGGAATTGATGCCATACATGGTTTCCAAAGTGCAAGTGACACTAGCCAATGCCAACAATTCCCAAAAACAAATTGACCAATCAAAATACGTATACCATATATTAATATTCCACCCACACCATTTATTCATTTTCTGGAACTCATCCTACTCAAATGCATAGCAAGTGCATCCCTCACCCTCACTGCATTATCATCCCCCACCCCATCAAAAGCAGGAAACCCCTCTTCCTTTTCCAAGCAACAACCCTTTCCAACCCCTTCATCCGGCATTTTCTCATTGCACTTCACAACAAAATTATGCAATAGACACCCCGCAACAACCACAAACGGCAAATGCTCAATACACTCTAGCTTCCACTTCCTCGAGGCCGCCAGAAGCTGCCACCTGGCACGAAGCCCCCCAAAGGCATTACCAACCAACTCCATTGCATTACCGTGAGCACAATTGAAAGCCCTCTCCGCCGAGCCAAAACTATCCTCCTCATTCACTCTGTTATAAGGAGTCAAAAGCCACGGCAAAAGGGGAAAACAGGATTCTCCCAGGATATACTGAGGAATCAAATTACCGTCGTTGAGATTATAACACGGTCCATTCAACAATTCCTTGGATTCCTCAACCTCGTGATAAATCTTACTCTCACGCAAAATGGTTTCGGGATTCATGGTACTTGGCCACCCAGCTGAGACATCCAAGAACCTCCCTTCGGAGTCCACCAACGCTTGAACCATCAAGCAACCATCTTCGCCCAACAACGAATCGTCAATTCTGAACCTAGCCAGCCCTAAAACCCCGAAACAATTGGGGAGAGAACTCCAGCCGAAACCCACCACAACCCTCTCGGAACCGGTGCGGAGCTCGAAGAGGTATCCCAGGTTGTCGACGACCGCCTTGCAGAGGGCGAAGAAGGCGCGGCAGGCCTCCGACGGCGCGATACCGAAGCGTCGGGCGATGGCGGCGTAGGGGGCGGCGTGGGCTAGGCGGAAGAGAGCGGCGGCGAGAACGCAGTCGGGGGCGATGTGAGGGAATGAGGGGGCGAGGGAGGGGGTGAGAAGGTGGAGGAGGTGGGAGAAGGAGGGCTTGGACATGCGGAAGGCGTTGAGCCATTGGGAATCGGAGAAGGAGCAGAAGCGGCGGAACCAGCAGTCGCGGTGTGGCGGAGAGAGAAGGGGTGAGGGTTTGGGGTGTGGAGAGAGGGAAATGAGGGATGAGATTAGGGATTCGAGACGGAGGGATTGGGAAGGGAGGAGAACGACGTCGTTGCGGGATAGAAATGAGTGTGCTGTGTGTGTGACTTGGGCGATTAAAGCGGCGAGGTTTTGGGTTTGGGTTTGGAATTGGTGGTGGTGTTTTACGTTGGGCGGTTTCTTCCCCTTCCGCTTTTTGGCCATCACCTACCACCTCTTCTTCTGTTGCTGATTTCTTCACTGTTAATTTTCAGTACACTCCTTTCTACATCTTTTACTTTAAATCTTTTTTTTTTTTTTGGCATCTTCTCATAAATATTTATACACAGAAAATTTTAAATAAATGACAGCTAAAACAAGACTTAATAAAAAAGTAAAATGGGGAAATGTCACTAACCAAACAATCCATAATTAAATCAATTTAACTTGTATTAGCAAAACCTCTAGCTCTCAGGTATAAAAGCTAAAAAAAGAGGAAATTATGAGAAACTGAATTTAGAACAAAATACAGAGTTATTTAATTATGAAAAGTTTTAGGAAAAAATTGAATTGAATTTCAATTTTAGTTTTATATTTTAATTGAGAATAAAATTTTGTTATTATTATAATAGTTTATAAATAATTCAATGAAAGATAAAAGAAAAATATATATAAAATTGTTCCTGGCCCATCGAATAGAGTAGCAATCTCTTTCCCGGGAGCACATAACATTTTCTTTTTTTTTTTGACGATACGCAATTAACTTAAAATAGTTATCCCCACAGAGTACTTTTCAGATTCAACCTACCCTTTCTAGCTCCTATTTTTTTTTCTTCCAATCAAAAAGAACCCATCAAATATTGAATGACTGAGCACTCAAATCCTATCGCGAGTCTTGATACATAGTATCTTAAGTCCTTTCCACAACTCCTAATTAGAAAAATTGTCAAAATTGATTATTAAAGTGTGGTGAAACATAGATCACATGTAAATGTTTGTTGAAGATGACATTGTAAGGTTGAATACGAATAAATTAGAGAAAAAATAAGTTGAACCGAGCAAATGAATTTCTTATCATCTGTAATGCAAACATCATAAATTTTCTAGCTCTAATATCAATAATGATCTTCATATGATAGATCATAATTGTTTCTAGTTGTGAATGAGAGTGAATGTTGTTATGTTTATAGATCTTGCAAGAGTTATTACATTGATAATAAATATATAGAATTAACATTGATAAAAAAATATATAGAATTGATCATGTACCATTATGTATTCATAACTATAATTAGATATCGATGGTTGATGACCAAACAAAATTAGTTTACCGCAATTAATTTTATATGATCATTGTGCTTGTCTTGTTAGACAATTTTTGTTTAACCATCATTTTATGTTAATTTTGTGGAACTATTCAGAAAAAAAGAATATCTTAAAATCAATAAGTTTTCAAACTCATTGCAAACTCTTATAAAAATCTAAATCCATCATCATTATTATGTAAACAATAATTTACTTGAGATGTCTTATCCAATAAGTTATCATAATAAAAAGTTTAAATAATTATGTGTTACCTTACCTTATACATGTTGTGATCCTAGAAGAATGGCAATTTGAGGTAACTAATCTTGGAATTTACGGTTTTATAGTATACCAAAGTATTAATTATCATATTCTCTCTTTTATTTTGTTTTATTCCTTTCATTATTATTATAAAAATTCTTGATGAGAAAACAACCACTATATTTTCAAGATATTATCCGTTTTGAAATCGGGTGAAGCTCAAACGATGTTAGATTTATTGACTATACCCAACCATCGTTAGAAACAACCATTTAGTTGGGTTGGGTATACTGAAACAAAAAATAATATTTCTTTATCATATAAAATACATACATTTTAATCGGATATAATTACATTATAAATACTTTAAAATTTAATTACAGTAGTATTATAATTAGATAACGCTGTTTGTAATAATTAAATAAAATATGAAAAATTAATATATTATTGTCAAAATTATTGTAATATTTATTTATATTTTAATTAATTTTTTAATAATATAGATTGAATTCCTTAAAATATTAATTAGGTATTTTACAGATAATTATACAATAAATAATAAAGCATACATATTTATATAACCTTTTTACTTGATTAATTTACAAGTATAATAATATTTTTAAAAAATGAACTAAGAATAAAAATACTATATTTATTAATTATTACAAATATTAATAAAATTAATAATGCCTTATATTTTCGATTTAAAAAATAATAATTAAACATTCTTACTCAATTAGAATGAAAAATATGTTACAAAGATAAGAGGTTTCAATAAATGTAAATAATTAATAATTATCACACTTAAGAACTACTTTCATTTAGCTGTGGTCACAAGTAAACTACATAATATAAACATTTTTTTTTATACAACAAACCAAATCATATAAAAATCTTTATGACTTACCAAGCACATTTTTTATACAACAAATCAAGTCATATAAATCTATTAAACTCTCATCGCATGATATTTTCATTTATGTGGTTTCAATACCAATAGAGTTAGGATATATCCTTCACGAATCCCAAATTTAATACACAATCTAAATATTTCATCATTGAAAATAATTATATTTAATATTTCACATGTTATATAAAAATCATAACATCACACATTTTCATTCATAAAAATACATCAAACTCAATTCAAATGTTATAACTAATTATCAATTACTTTATAATAATATTTAAATACAATATATTAACCATATATAACAAATAGTGAAAGATAAACAATTTTCAATATTACAAACATTTATAAGTTTATTTTTTTAAAGTTCACAAAATACTTTTTCACCTAGTCATCACTTGGTTCACTCAGTGAATTAAACACATGTTGGATTCGTTCAAACATTTTGCTCATCCAACCAAATGTGTTAACACACTTAATGAATTTGGTTCTCTCATTAAAAATTTTGCTTATCCAACAAAAATCTTCTAGTAGTTTTCAAAATAATTCACCCAATGAAATTTAAATCATCTATTGATCAAACCTCACAAATTTTTAATTAAATGAATTTTATCCAATGATTGTTGCTAACCCAACAACTTTGTATAATTTATAAAATTTACAAAATATAACAAGAAGTCTAATTGCTTCAAAATGTTTCTTCATTTCTCATATCTAACATAGACTATTTTGTTTTAAAATAACATAAAATTAAATCAATATGATTCACTTGTAATATTTTAATTTTTCACTACTGAATAATACATAACATATTGATCTCAACATTCAAACAATTTTAATATGTTCAAATAACAACAATTCTTAGATAAAAACAAACACTATGACCATGCCATCATCACTTCTAAATTATTTATCCTAACTTACTATCATAATTTAATTAGCTAAAAGACTTTTTCTCAAGCTTAAAAACTTATACATAGAAGATTACGATAAATAATTTGAACATACTCTTTATTATCCTAAACAAACAAATATCTATCTTTAGTCTAGAAGGACCACATGCAATGCAAAACTCCCAACCTCCAATCTCCATGTATCAAAAACTTTTAAAAACCAACTAAAAAAAATGGACAAAAAAAAACTTACTTTAATTGCTTTTTATAGACTAAACTTACTTTGTTCTCTACCAAATTCTTAAAATAAACTATGATGCACAAATAAGATAAAAATAAACTATTGTTGGAGAGACATAGATTTTTGTGAAATGATTTAAGTTATTTCTTTTCTCTGCTCATACATTTTATACTTAAATTATAAAATATCAATTCTTTATCTCAATTATATAACTTTTACTCTTAAACAATTTAACGGCGGTTATAATTTTATCTTTGCAATGTATCACTACAAATATTTAAAAATTACATTCAATTTGCTTTCAATATTGAAAAAATTAATTATCACCAAAGATAATTAACAAAAATTACTAAATTAATAATAATTTATATTTTACATTAGTTTACACAATATTATTTAATATTTATTTTTATTCAAACCATTATATTTGTTTACTTTTTTATAATGGAAAATTAAAATTCTACTTTTCCTCATAAATTTTAATTTAAAAAATTCCTCCTCTTTCTTCTTAGAAACAATTACAAAGGTAGAGAAATCAAACCATGAGTGGAATTCAGAAAATTGAAGTTCAACCTGTCTATACTAGCGTTGTGCAAAGAGCTGTCAAAACGGATAATCCGATTTGGTCTAGCTCGATTTATCACGAGTTGATTATTTAGTGAACCAACTCAATCTGGTTCACTTATTTGTGAACCAAAAAAATTTGAACCCGACCCGACTCATCACGGATTGGTGAGATTAAACGGGTTGACTCATAGGCTCACTTAATTAAAAAAATAATTTTTTAAGTTTTGTTTAGTCAAAACTAAATTACAATTATAATTAAAATCTAAATAAACTTCAATATATTCCAAATACAAACTAAAATCACAAAAATACCAAATTAGCTACGTGTTGACTAAAAAAATAACCTAACTTAACTTAAATGCAAAACCCAGCTTAACAAAAAATATTTGTATAATCATTTATTTGCGGGTTGGTAAACTAATCCAACTCATCACATATTTAATTTGAATGAGCTAAATAAAAAATTAATTATATTAAAATTTATAAAAAAATTTCAATCCAATCCAACTCAAATTCACGGTCCGTGAATTTTACTAGCGGATTTTATTTAAAAATTCAATCCTAATAAATACGTCTAAAGGAAAATAAAATAAAGTGTGGAGGTCTATTCAGGAATTTTTTAATTAGATTTATTTTCAAAAAGATAAATCTATATAAATTCAGCACAGGCATCTCCTCTGGTCCACAATTGAACCTTTTATTTTTCTGGAAGCAACTCTCGTCTTGTAACTATTGGCAATTCTCGTCCATGTCTTCATGAATTTCTTATTTTACAAGAAAACATGTGCAACAGTTGCATTCAACATTTTGACTTAAGAATTTAAATAAACAATATTATTTCCGCCAAGAAGAAAAATAAAAAAACTGTGGCAAAAAAACTACTACATCTCAAGGGTATTTTTAAAACAAATAAAAAGATTACCAATATCAAGGTTAAATATATCCAATAAACTGATAGCTCACACTGCAACAAAACAAAACTCATAATAACTAACTGTTTCTTTCTCGTTCACCAAAAACACTGTCTAGTTGTCTCTTACCACAACAACAAATTTCTGCTTCTATATGATGGTAACAAACATGTTGTTCGATTCATCTTCAGACACATATGGAGTAAGTTTGTCGGATAATAGAGAAATGATTAAAAATGAAAACAAGTAAAAATAAAATAAAACAAAAATTATTGGAAAAATAGCAAGTAAAAATGAATGAAAAACAAATTTTAGTTGTGTGCGTGGCGCACACGAGACTTAGAAGAGTGAATGGGCATAAAATTTCTAAATTAGAATTTGATGATTTTGGAAAAATCAAAGTTGCACGCTGAGGACACACGACACCCACAAGTAAGTTGGAGGAAACAAATTCCCAATTTTCTTTCTTTAATTTTCATTAATTATCTGTCACAAACCAAACCTCATCCATGGCGTCTCTTCTCCGCTGCAACGGTCTTTCCCTTTCCCCCTTACCTCCGCAACCCACGCGCCGCCCCAAATCCCTTCTCCCCCAAACCCTAAACATCAAACCCCCAAAACCTTCGCGCCACGTTACGGTGCGCGCCGAGGTCAAAGAGACCGCCGCAGCAACCGCCACTTCCTCCGACGAGAAGATCCGTGAAATCCTCCGCAACCGCGACTATGATAAGAAGTTCGGATTCAGCATGGACATCGATTCCTTCTCAATCCCTAAAGGCCTCTCGAAAGAAACCATTCGTCTGATCTCGTCCCTGAAAGAGGAACCTCAATGGATGTTGGAATTCCGCTTGAAGGCGTTTGACAAATTCCTGTCCATGAAACTCCCTACCTGGTCCGACAACAGGTATCCTCCCATCGATTTTCAGGATATCTGCTACTACTCGGCTCCCAAGAAGAAACCCTCTCTGCAATCCCTCCAAGACGCCGATCCCGAACTCCTCCGCTACTTCGACAAGCTCGGCGTCCCTCTCAACGAACAGAAGCGTCTCGCCAACGTCGCCGTCGACGCCGTCCTCGACAGCGTCTCCATCGCCACCACCCACCGCAAAACCCTCGAGAAGGCCGGGGTCATATTCTGCTCCATCTCCGAGGCTATTAAGGAGTACCCCGAGTTAGTCCGCAAGTACTTAGGGAGGGTCGTGCCCTCCGATGACAACTACTACGCCGCGTTGAACTCCGCCGTCTTCAGCGACGGGTCGTTCTGCTACATTCCCAAAGACACCAAGTGCCCGATGCAGATCTCCACCTACTTCAGAATCAACGCGCTGGAAACGGGGCAGTTTGAGCGGACTTTGATCGTCGCCGACGACAGGAGCTTTGTGGAGTATTTGGAAGGGTGCACTGCGCCGTCTTATGACCGGAACCAGCTCCACGCGGCGGTGGTGGAGTTGTACTGTGGGGAGGGGGCGGAGATAAAGTACTCCACGGTGCAGAATTGGTACGCTGGGGATGAGAATGGGAACGGTGGGGTTTACAATTTTGTGACGAAGAGAGGGGTTTGTGACGGGGCGCGGTCGAAGATATCGTGGACGCAGGTGGAGACGGGTTCTGCTATCACGTGGAAGTATCCGAGTGTTGTGTTGGAGGGAGATGACAGTGTTGGGGAGTTCTATTCTGTTGCTTTGACGAATAACTATCAGCAGGCTGATACAGGGACCAAGATGATACACAAAGGGAAGAACACAAGGAGTAGGATTATCTCCAAGGGTATATCGGTTGGACATTCCAGGAACTGTTATAGAGGGCTGGTTCAGGTTCTGTCCAAGGCGGACAATGCGCGAAACTCGTCTCAGTGTGACTCCATGCTTATTGGGGACAAAGCAGCTGCCAATACCTATCCTTACATTCAGGTTTGTTTTTGCTTTTCTTGTGTTTTGTTTGTCTTGCTGGAATGATTTTAGGTAGGTTGTTTTGATAAACAAAGTGGTATTGTGTGATTTATGTTGCTGACTTTACCTACTGGAATAGGCTTTTGTTGTAGCTGTTGGTTGGAATCAGAGGAAATGTTTATTTATTTATTTTTTTGGATAGAATAGGAAGGGGTGAATGCAAGAGGATAAACAATAGTCTAGAACTAAGGAAATCATTATTTTGGACTTAAGAATTTAAGATAGGATTTGGCCTTTGATGGTATTGGAGTTTATATCTAAGCTTGTTGTTTAATCTATCTTAACCGTTAGCAGAACCCACACTAATGTGCGGTCTTGTGAAACTTCACATTTAAAAATGTTGAATCCTCAATGAGAAGGAATGTGCCGGAGATTTGATGTAATCAAACTAAAGTGGAGAGAGGGTTTGTAACGTTGAATTAGACTTAGACCAGAGTTTTGGTTAGAAAACCAAACAGCAGGTCATCAATTTTTTTGGTGTTATTCTTTTCTTTTCAAAAGCATATTATTATGCAGTTTCCCTGCCTCACCTAACTCGCATCACTTCCCATTTTGTTTTGTCTTTCTTTATTTTCTCCTGCTTCCATATTTTCCATGATACTTTTGTTTTGCTAAAGCAACCACGATTACTTTTTAGGTGAAAAATCCAACGGCAAGAATTGAACATGAAGCCAGTACATCCAAAATTGGGGAAGATCAACTGTTCTATTTTCAACAAAGGGGAATAGACTATGAAAAAGCAATGGCCGCAATGATCTCCGGATTTTGCCGTGATGTCTTTAATGAGCTTCCTGATGAATTTGGTTCCGAGGTGAACCAACTCATGAGCTTGAAACTCGAGGGCTCAGTAGGTTAAACAGTTTGTTAAGCACATTATTTGGAATTTGCTCAGGCCATTTGTTCTTGAAGTTGTACAAGGCCATAGAGGTGCTGCATTCGGAAGGATGTGTACATGCTGTATATAGATGTTGTCTTCAAGTTTACCACAAAAGGGCCCTCAAGCATTACCAATTTTCTACCTTAATAAGTAATCACTGTAATCCTATAATTTTGTTTGTGGATTTACTCTGGATTACCAGTTCTTTAATGTAACTCAGTGTTTTAGAGGTATTGACAGAATCTGTTAGTATCATGGCTTCAGCAGGTACTGGTGGTACATTGTTATTTCCTTTACGAGGGAAAGACATATCCCACGTTGTCATAATAAAATAATATATTTCTACATTCACAGCCTGACTGTTCAGTGTCCAGTAATTCTGTCAAACCATAATATCAGAATTAGTTCTAAATATGCAGATCCTGACAAACAGGCTGGTGCTTCTTTTTCGAATATTTGGTAGAAATATTGCACACGTTAATTCATTTGGAGCATGTCAATCTGTGTCATTCTACGTTGAACACAATTTCAGGATGGGTGGTGGAAAGTGAAATCTGTAATTAATTCCAGTCTGTAAAGTGAATTTTCAGCAACCTCGTCCCTTTCGTTTTCTATCTTTGCAGTAAACAAATGTTCATTAATTAATGCATTCAATTGTTCTGATAAGGTAGCTCTACGTGTCTCATAACTTACCAAAGTTTTACTTAAGCTCTTTCCTAGTGATTTCTTATTATTTTACAGTATGATTTCTTATTATTTCCAGGGACTATTAAGTGTATACATAACTCTGATTCTCTGTTCCACGTGATGGTTGTCCTTCTTATTCAGGTCAAATAGATTACAATGGTAGGATTTGGATACTTCCATGTGCAATTACTCTTTCTTCTCTTCTCTGTTTAAATATTGTAGCCATGTTAAGGTTGGAGATGTTAAAATCCCAACACCCTTTTCTTTTTTAATCCACCCTTGGTTAGTTCACCTTTGCAGGACCTCAACACACATTTAACCACAAACAAAGTGCCATCACAAAAAACAAACAAACAAAAAGATGACTCACCAATCACACATGATTTGAGAAACAGAGACACAAAAAGCTAGCCATAGTAAAAAAAAAATGAAACTCAAGTATTTCATGATATTTTGAAGAGAATTTAGTGAAGAGATGCCATAATAATAAAATATAACAATGAAATATGAATTAATTTTATATAATAAAATAATAATACTTTCAACTCAACTTTAAAATAAGAAATTTCTAACTTCTTTCCATATTATTTAGTTTTTTTTTACTCGATCTGAGATTATATTTAATTTTGAATTCTATAAAGTCATTGATATAAGATGAAAATTCACAAATTTATTTCTTTAAAGTTAAAGTTTCGAGTTTTTATGTGAGTTGAAATCACATTATGGGTATTTTTTTTTTTTTCGTTTTCTCTTTTGAAAGACCTTTCACTTTCACTCAACTAATATTTTATGAATTTAGTTTCTTAGAAGGACCTACATGTTTCATTATAGTAAGATTGTAATTGTTTTTATGCCTTGGAGTTTAGAGTTGGCACTTGTACACTAAATAACCCACTTCTCATTAAATTAATAAAGACCTTGATGGAAGGACCAACATGCTCAATAGTGAAAAAGTTTAGAAACTTGAATGTCATGTTTTTATTCTGAATCTACCTGGTACAATGATCCACTTTTTTAAATTCATTAAAATTATTAAGAATAATATGGGTGATTACCTTCCTTCTTATTAGAATTAAATGTAATTAAACTCCAAACATTTGATTTTGAATTTATTAAATATTTATTTCCAATATATTAATGACTTTTTACTTTATTAGTTAAAACTTAATTGACATTTAAAAATACTTCCAAACTTAAAAATGTTGGAAAGAGAATACCCAATTGAAGTTAATCTTAATTAGGCGTTTTTTAAACTCTTCCTGTAACGTTGATTGAGTAATTATAATTATTAAATCATAATTAATTGTTTGCAAAATTAATAAATATGAATCTTGTCACACGAGCAGTTTATTTTAACTGAACTTTCAATTATGGCTTTTTAATTGTTAGCTTATATTTGTTTAAAAAAACTATTAACTCTCCATGTATTGTTGGTATTTTTTTTTTGGATGTTTTACTTTGGTACCATGTAGCAGTTCTCTAAAGATTAATAAATTATTAAATATATTAATATACAACAGTTGAATTTAAAATTCATGTTACCAGCAACGATAAAGGACAATGCTAAATTATTCCCATCTTTAATAAGACAACAATAGTTTAAACTCTAAAAAGAAACAATCCTAGGAAAAAGACAACATATTCAACTTCCACATTGAACAAATTGCAAGTCCTCATAATTATTTAAAAAAAAAAACGATTAGTTCAATGCATATTAAACCTAATTGTAATTAGTTAGGCCATGACCTATTGTGTAGATATAGAATCTAGGCCAAAGAAAAAAAAAGAAGAAGCAATTATTGTTTATGAATTCACTTTTAATTCGAAATCTCAATACATTAAACTTATAATTTTTTTATGATATTTAATTTTATTATTTTTATATAATGTGAGATTTAAAATTATATTTTTGTATTATTTCCAAGAATCATTATACGATAATATAAAGAAGACTTATACAAGATTACTTGTGGTATTGTCTTTGTGATTTTGTTTTTTTTTTTCAAGTGTGTTGTGAAGAATGACGTAGATGAGTTGTACAAGATCTCTGTTATTCATATTTAAGTCTTACTAGTGAAAAAAAAAAATGAAAGTTATTACTTTAGGGGCAAGCAAGCATTGCCACACACATAAATGTGGTGTGTAGTTACCAGCTTTTCTTTCTTTTTCTATCCCCGACATGCTTTTCCACTTTTCCTATCTACCATTTCAGTGCACTCGAATCTTTCTCTACCAACCGATCTCTCTCTCACTCTCACCTCTAATTTTTTTTTTTTATAAAAATTTCGGAAAATAATTTTTTACTATTAAATTTTGATAACTTTTTTTTACAATTTTAGATGTTATCTTTTTTCTAAGTGATTTTCCATTTTTTTTTTCTCATTCTCAATATTTAAAAATCACTTAAAAATGACACATCATGTTATAAGAAAAAATTATCAAAATTTAGTAGTCAAAATATCATTGTTCAAAAATTTCAAAGCAAAACATATCTACAAATGTAAAACAACGAGTGGAGAATGATGTTTCGTGTTTTTAAAATTTTATGTGGGTGGCTATAGGTTTATCGTTTTGTTCAATTACTCTTATATTGCCATGTTTTTTTTTTCTTTTCTACTTGTATTCGTTTGCTTGTCTTTTTACCTTGTTCTCTTCTGTGACATTGTTTTGTATTTGATTTTTAGTTATTTTATCTCCTTTGCGATCTGAGCATGTTTTGTTGTCCTTGTTTACAATTTAATGATTTTTTATGCTTTAATAATGTAACTAACTATCTGGTATCATTCTTCTACTCTAAATGTGACAAATTGAGTGTTTACTTACCAGATGGTGTTGAGATCATACTTTTTCAGAAAATCATACCAAAATTAGATGAGAACTTTTGAAATCATTATTGCTAATTAAGTTGGATGAGGAAAGGAACAATCGTACACTTTATGTGAAAGGTGAACTTGTAGTTGTTGTCGCTTCGCATGATTATGAAGGTTGTCAATTAATGGTTAATTCATTAGCAACACAGGAATATAGAATGGACCCACCATATACAAAAATAAAGAAAAAGAAAAATACTTGTCATGGGATATATCAGATTCTGAGTTCAGTTAAGAAGCTCACGTTATGTGATTTTTTTTTTATGACAAATGCTTTAGTGGCGTTAACGTGAAGGCTATGAAAAGTCATTCTTCCACATTACAAAAGAGCAGCAACAACACGACTTCGTTTTCTTCCATTCCAAACTTCCTTGCTGTTACATTGTGTTTTGGTTTTCCTTGCAGTTGCAAAGTTTGAAGCTTTTTTACATAACTCGTCACCCAGATAAGTTTATTTCTCTTCCCAAATCCTGGGTTTTGTTTCACCTTTTCTGAAGTCTGTCTCTGAAATAGAGTTTGTATTCGCTCAAACAAATAATAATTGAGAGAGAAGGATGCGTCTGTGTTGAATATCTGTGTCACTTGAACCATTGTGACAAGAGGACAACCCAGTCAATTTTCATTGGCACCACTTTGAGATTTTGAACTTGTTCCGGTCAAAGATTGCTTGATTTTTGTTATATTGTCCACCATTTCCTTGGGTTTTGGATGATGCCATGTTAGTTATATCTGAAGGTCTTTCATGTTAGATTGCCTCTATATTTCTTTTCTTTTTGGAATACCTTGTTATTGGTTTTCTTGTGTTCTTGGTTTGACTGGAATAAACTGAGTAGTGTGGTGTAAGAGTGGGAAAATGGGAAAGAAAACGAAGCAAGTAGGAGAGACAAGGGAGGATACTAAAATGGGAGATAGCAGTCCCAAAGCTTATGACAATGATACTATGGTGTTCATATCCATGTCTCAAGAATTGAAGAATGAGGGAAACAAGCTGTTCCAAAAGAGGGATCTAGAAGGAGCAATGTTAAAATATGAGAAAGCCCTGAAGTTACTTCCGAGAAATCATATTGATGTGTCCTATCTGAGGAGCAACATGGCTGCATGTTATATGCAGATGGGGGTCAGTGAGTTTCCAAGGGCTATTCATGAATGTGATTTGGCTCTTGTAGTGACACCCAAATATAGCAAAGCACTGTTGAAGAGAGCAAGGTGCTATGAAGCTTTAAATAGGCTGGATTTAGCTCTAAGAGATGTCAGCACTGTTCTGAAGATGGAACCAAATAATGCCATGGCATTAGAGATCTCAGAAAAGGTGAAAAATGCACTTGAAGAGAAAGGATTGAGAGTTAACGATACAATAATTGAGTTGCCTCCAAATTATGTTGAAACTCCAAGTGCCTTGACTCCAGAAAAGGTAGTGAAAGAGAATATGCGGAAGAAGGGCTATGAGGAGGAAAAGAAGGCTCCGAATGACAAAATTCTAGAAAGGAAAACCGAGGAGAAGAAGATCAACACATCCAAGAAGAAGAAGGCCAAGGAAAAAAATGATGAGAAGAAGGCTGATATAAAGACAGTTATAGAGGAAAGAAGTAATAGTAGAAGGGAACATGTTCCTAACAAAACAGTTAAACTTATTTTTGGTGATGATATACGGTGTGCTGAACTTCCTATCAATTGTAGCCTCTTCCAGTTGAGAGAAGTTATTCAAGATCGATTCTCGAGCCTAGGAGCTGTTCTTGTCAAATACAGGGACCAAGAAGGTGATTTAGTCACAATCACTTCTGATGATGAATTAAGAAGGGTTGAAACAGGATCTCATAGTTGTATCAGACTGTACATAGTAGAAGCCACTCCTGAGCAGGATCCACTTTTTGAGAAATTTAAAGTGAAGGAGGGGGAAGTTGTTGGTATTAACATTGCAGTTGAGAATGGTTGTGTGGGAAAAGCAAATGGAACTGTTAGCTCTTCTTGCATTGAGGATTGGATAATTCAGTTTGCCAAATTGTTCAAGAACCATGTTGGTTTTGAATGTGACAGATATTTGGATTTTCACGAACATGGTATGAAGCTCTATTCCGAGGCTATGGAGGAGACTGTTACAGGCGAAGAAGCACAAGGCCTATTTGACATGGCAGGAGATAAGTTCCAAGAGATGACTGCTCTTGCATTGTTCAACTGGGGAAACGTGCATATGTCTAAGGCAAGGAAAAAGGTGTATAAAACAGAAGACTCTTCTAAAGAGCATGTATGCGAACTGATCAAGAGTTCATATGAATGGGCGCTGGAAGAATATTCAAAGGCAGGAGAAAAATATAATGCAGCCATTAAAATTAAGTCAGATTTTCATGAAGGATTTTTGGCTCTGGGGCTGCAGAAGTTTGAGCAAGCAAAACTTTTGTGGTATCATGCACTCAGTAGTAATGTAGACTTATTAACATTGCCTTCCTCTGAGGTTCTCCATCTTTACAACAATGCTGAAGAAAATATGGAGAAAGGAATGCAGATATGGGAAGAATCTGAAAAGCAGAAGTTGAGTAAAATGTCTGATTCAAATTATTCTATATTGGATTTGCAGAACATGGGGTTGGATGGGGTTTTTCAAAGTATGTCCTTAGAAGAACTTGCAGCACAAGAGGCACATATGAGGTCTCAAATAAATCTCCTATGGGGTACCATTCTGTATGAACGCTCAATTGTGGAGTTCAAATCAGGGCTACCTGTGTGGCATGAAACTCTTGCGGCTTCAGTTGAGAAATTTGAACTTGCAGGAGCTTCTCCAACAGATATAGCTGTAATTTTGAAGAACCACTGTTCAAACAATACTGCAGTAGATGGTATGTTTTCAAGACACTAGAAACTTTTGATATAGCTACTTAGATATAATGCTATACATTCATATATGTTAACTTTTTCACTGTCAGGTCTTGCCTTCAAAATTGATGAAATAGTACAGGCATGGAATGAGATGTACAAAGCTAAAATGTGGAAGAGTGGAGTTCCATCATTTCGTTTGGAACCCTTATTCAGAAGGCGAGTTTCGAAAACTTATCATGCCTTTGAGCTTGCATGAGTTGAATATGTTTCTTCAAGCACTTGAAGAGTGACACGGCCAACAGTCACCATAGCTGCTTCTGTGCCTGAAATGCTATTGTCATCAGAAGGTAACTGGTTAGTTACTTATGTGTTTATTTGTGTAGGAAGAGTTTATGGCTGCATCTTTCAAAAGTGTCTTACAATTTCAGCGTTCATGAGTAGCTGTAGAAAACATTTTCACCTGCATAAAATGTTTTGCTGCTAATGGTTTTAATTTTTACTAGCTAAACTTTACTAGAGCAGCTTCTTTTGCAAATATATTTTACAACGCACAATTTCATGCCTATTTCTCGACCCCGTGACACTTCCTTGTAGTCTTTGGAATTTGTAACTAAACACCACAACAATGGAAACTCCATGACTAGTCATTATTCACCATGAATTTTAGATTTCTCTTATCATATAATGAATGTTGATATCATGTTGTATACACTGTCAATTTGTGCTGTTGTCGTTGTTTATGACCCCGTTAGTCTTAGTGGAGGGACCGATTATTAAATAACTAGTTAAATAATTAGATACATTGAAGTTCTCCAATTTGGTCCTAGAATCACATCATGTTTGTAAAAAATGATGTTTGGTATTCCACTGCAACTTGATGCTCGCAGAGAAAGGTTTAGTTTTATCTACATGGTTGTCATAGCTTAATTATATTATTCACCCTCCTTGAGTTCTTTTTGTACTTACTCTGTTGATAATATGATTATAGTCGTGTTTGATGACAACCTTGGTTTGTCTATGCTGCAGGTTATTCATACACATTTTAAGAATGTGGGTTCACCAATATACTAGAAATATTCTTTCAATGGTGTTTACATTTCCAAAATCAAAAGGGTCTAGAAGTTTCTTTACACCTTGGGAAGATGGCGTTGCAGGAATTACCTTTTACTTAGTTTCTGCTTTTCCTCATTTTCTTTGCCCCTCAATCAGTTCATAGATTTGTAGGATGTTAAATTTGTACCAAAAGCAAGCAACGGGAGATGCATGTTTCTTTATCTTCTGTTATTTATCGAGGTAGTCTCTTTCTGAAAGAGTTTTCCTCCTAGTGCGTTAAACTTACCCGTTGCTGTGCATTTTCTATTTAAATATGACAGATACATATATGTTTCTAATTTCTTCAAGAGTATGATTTGAATTCTAATTGATTAAAAAAATATTCATTAAATATTATCTGATTTTTCCCTCCCTCAAAGTATGCTATTCTTGTTATTTTCAAAGAATATTCTGCATTATTAAATCTCAAATATTTAATTTTTCGCTAAAAGACTGGCATCGAATAACTGATTTTGACAGGGTTAAGTTAACAACACGAGCAGAATTCTATTTTCACTCAGCTGTAATTCCAACATTGCTATGCCCGCGGCCTGAGACATGGCATGACAATGAAAAACAGTAATATGAATTATAAAACATGGAATGCATCCCACAAATATCAGATATAAACATTAGTCAGTAACTAAAAGCCAGTCACAATTCATTACTTTACGATACAGTAATGAGCATCATCACTCTGGTCCAAACATCCACATACATGAGAATATGCACAGACAATATAGATAGCCCCATCAGGCATCTAAATTCAGGAGAGAAAGGGGGAAAGAAAGATATATGCACAATTATTCTTAGACGGGATAATACAAACATGCAAAATAAGGCATAATTACATTCTTGCATGCCAATTTTATGTACATTTTTCTTAACTATTCAAACAGTGGCCATAAATATGTACAGAGAATTGTTCACCAGATAGATAACAGAATTCTCTCCTTCTGGTTTATTCTGGCCGAAAGCTTATCAAGTTTGGAAGATCAGTCGACTGAAGCTTTTTAATTTCAGAAGCAGTAACCTTGCAAGACTCCAAGGTAAGACTGCGTAAATTCTTTAAAGGCTTCAGATACCGTAGTCCTCCATTGGTTATACGAGAATTTGAAACATTTAGCGACCGCAGTGCTGTCATGCCTGTATTCAGATATAAAGAAACATAAGATATATGGGTTAACAAAGTAAGACAAATTTGTATTTGATCCAATTACTGGGCAAGGGGAGGAAGTAAAAACTAATAGATCCAATTTTCCTTTTTTTCATTTTCATACTTAATTATGATTATCCGGGCACTAAGTTGCCAATGATCAATATGAATTAGGTGTGTTTCAGTAGTGCTTACAGCTAATAACACCTCTGCACAAAAATTGAGCGAAGCGTGCCAATTGCACGTTACATGTGGTGCATAATTAAAATCCAAATTGAACTTGCAAGAGGTAATATATCATTGGCTATCCATTCAAGTTACAACTTTGTGTCTGTTTCCGCCAAACATTTATTTTTGGAAGATGTTTATTGGAATATATAAAGCAATGAAGGGAAGCAGAAAATACCAGATATCAATTCCAAAGTTTTATCTGTCAAGTTGCAATTTTGGGACAGGTTTAGCTGTGTCAGGGAGACGATTTCTCTTATATTTTTTACGCCATCATCAGTTAATCCTCCACCACATATTTCAAGGGACTGCAGGTTCTTGAATGCTGCAAGATGGAGACCAAAATAGGAGCTAAAATTTAAGCCGGCAAGATAACCAGTAATCTTAGCACAGGGTCGTAAACCAGTATTTTCCCATTATTTTTAATCAGTGCTCATTTCTAACAATACACAACAAATGAGAAAAAAGGTGAGTAGGTGTTGAATGGTGTTTCTAAGTAGTACTCCCTCCATATATGGGTGTTTCGGTGTTTGCTCTCAAAGTATAGGCATAAAGAAATGAGCATGGATTTATTGCAGATTCCACTAAGTAAATGGTGTCATTAATTAAGCTAGCAAAAAGAAGAGAAATTAAAATATATACACACACACATAAAGAAACCAAATGTTCTATTTTACATCAATTCTAGAGGGGAACAGGTAAAATAAGATTGCCATCAAGGTCTACAGGCAGAGAAGATTCAACATCAAATTTGTATGTATAAGTGAAAACGTCAGAAAAAATAATCGACTTGCACTAGATAGCTAGATTTTCCACCGCTTGTTTCTCCAGTTAAGCAATTTTAAATTTATTTTCTTGACTGATTACATTTTCATGAAAAAAATCAAAGTGTGCAGCCCAATACCTACGTGATAATCATCAAATTTCCTAAAAAGAAAATGGCAAGAACCCCAATTATTACTGATGCACGTCCATTTCAAATGTAGACTACTCAGTTATATCTTATAAGTTAACAAAGTCAACTAGCAATTAGGTAGGTTAGAGAAATATACTGTAAGTCGTACATCGCAAATATGCAGTTCCATGGTCAGAAATGTGTGCTCCAAAGAGATCCAGTGTTACTAATCCACTCAGACCTGTTAAAGACAATTCCAGTGAGACAGCTAGAATTGAAGCAATCAAGCAAAATTAATCACATAGCCCCAAATAGAAAAGGATCAATACCCCAACTTTTTTCAAATATTTATTTTACTATAACAAACCATCATTGGCGGATGATTTTAAGGGGGATTTAAGGGTTGGAAAGATGCCGTGAACCCCAAAATATTTTAAAATTCTAATTTTTTAAATTTATACGTATGTAACAGTGAGAATTAAATTAGGAGGATTTCCAATCTCTTTTAACTCTCGTCATTTAAGTTTAACAAATATTAAAACATAAAATTAATTGTAATAAAAAATAAAAACTGATGAAATGGATAGAATACAATAGAAGACTTGTTTGTTTTCCTAGCCTACTTAGTTTTCCCTTTCCATTAAAAAAACACAGACTTGTTTTCATTTACAATCTATTCTATTTCATTCCTGAAAAGAAAAAGTAAAACAAACTCATTGTTACCAGTCTTTTATCATCTGTTTTATTTCATTTCTGAAAAAAAAAAAGTAACACTGAAAAATTATAATAGTATTTTAATACATGACCTTTCAAGGTTTATATATATATATATATATATATATATATATATATATATATATATATATATAATATCCTAAGAATGTTTGGAATATAAGAAGTTGAATAATTATATTTTATCTTCTTTTCAAGTTCTTTCCCTATGACTCTAACTAATTTAGGTAATGTGTGGTTTTGTAATTTAATTTTTCAATTTCTGTAATTACGTCAATTAAGCTCCTCTGTCAATTTCCTCTTACTTAAAACTTTCAAATTATTTACTAGTTGAATCAAATAAATCATTTCCAATAATATAAACTCCCCAACTAAAATACAAAATTTCACCAAAAACCAAAAAAGAATCCAAAATTTCCTTTTCTTCAAACCCTAATATCCCATTACCTACCGAGTCCTTTTATGCTTAACAAATTTTCACTTTATTTCTGACATCTAAAGTTTTAAATATTCCATATCCTAAATCAGTCATAAACCCCTAACTGTTTGAATATAAAATAAGATTTGAGGATTTTAAGTTTTAAAATTAGAGGAACCTGATTTGTTTGGAGAAAGTCTTGGGAAACCAAAATCACAAAGTCTCAACTAGAGGGATAAAGGTGTGGTTAAGCCCAAAGAAAAAAAAAAAAGTGGATAGATGAAAGTGAACATGCTTACCGATAAGATTCGAAAGTCCGTTGTCAGTAATCAGTCGGGTGTCCAGGTTAAGTGATTTAAGTTGTGTCAACCTTGACAACCTTTTCAGGCCATTATCAGTTACTGTAGTAAATGACAGATTTAAATCTTCGAGTTTATTTAAACCTGGATAAAAGCAAGAACCACATAATCATCACATGCATTTTATGTATTGTCAGTAAAGTTCTCCAACAGCACACTGTGTGAGTGTGCAATTGTAGATGTAACTACAAAAAACCTACACAAAACAGACATGCATTTTATGTATTGTCAGTAAAGTTCTCCAACAGCACACTGTGTGAGTGTGCATTTGTAGATGTAACTACAAAAAACCTACACACAAACAGATAAATAAATTTCATATTATGACAGCGTTTAGTTTTAATGAATGAAGTCCTGAAACCATATAATGTTTTGAATTAAATTAAAATCTCATAAACAGCAATCTCATCCTGGCCAGATTGGTAACACTTACGATTTAAATTAAAAAAAATCACTCATATTTGGGTAACTCAAAAGGGATTTCTAAAATTTATCTTCCAATTGATAATAAAACAGTCTCAGATTCCAAGACAGTCTCAGATTTAAAGCAATAATGGTATTAAAGTAAACAGTTTAAATTTTCTTACTAAAATCTGACATGTACAAACTAAATAAGGGGTTATGATATATAGAATACCTCAGACATAGCATTAGTAAGTCGATATTTTCTAACCATGAGGATAGTCTAATTTGAATTTGGTCTGCCAAAAAACTCAAAAATAAAATTTGTATTTTAATTTGAAAACCATATATACAGGATTGTATCAACCAACCTGATATATAACGCAGCCCGCTATTCCCAATGTCAGTGTCAGACAACACCAGACTTTTCAAGAGTGTGAGGCCTGAAAGAACAAATAACTAATAATTTCACACCATAGGTGATACTTCAAATAAAATTATTTAATTCCTAAAATCTCATTTTCATAACCAAAAGTTTCCCCCCTCAAAAAGCATTTTGATGGAACAAATTGAGGAAATTAAAATAAAAATTATAAGCAAAACTGAATTAAAACCACCGGTGACCAGACCAAGCACGTGTGTGTATATATACACACACACACACACACACACACATTCTAAACACAATGATAAGGCTAAATGCTAGCTTAAATCCCCACGACAATTTTATAAGTGCAATTCAGATATTCAAGTTGGAAGATGCAAAGTTTCACATACATGGATCTTACCATCTCAATTTTTATTGTTTTACAAGATACTTGGGTTTGAATCATCAAAATATGCCATTCAATCATTCAGCTAAAAATGGAAAAAAGGTATATAAAGCCTCAATGCCTCTTGTCAAATCACCAGGCACAGATCAAGAAAACTTTGAACTAGTATTACAAATCTATTCAAACTTTGAACAATGCAATGACCATTTAAATCTAACAAAAGGAAAATGGTTAAATACTTAAACATAGTGCAAACCTGTCAAATTTGCAAGCCCATCATCGCCTATCCTGCAAGAATCCAGATTCAAATACTCCAAATTTGTTAAACCTGTAAAAAGAAAAAAATATTTAGGGATAGTGAACATGCTGTATAAACGATGATTGATGATATTCAACGTCCCAGTAGCAACAATGTGGAATATAAAAACTACTTGTTGAAGGCCCATGAGCACTTAAAAATTTTAAGAGTATAAATATTATGCACCTAATAATTTCCAGGTGCTTTCCAATTTTCAGTTTCGTGTGCCCATTTATATGACTTTTATTAGAAGTTACAACATGAGAGAAGGATAAGATATTATCGGAAAAGGATTTTCTGCAGATGCTATTAACAATAATAACTCATGTACCACACATTAACAGCTACTATAATTTATGATGAATAATGAAGCGAGATATTTGCAGCTAAGATTAGACTTTCGTATTTCCTTTATTTACAATACGTTCACTTCAAAAATTGAATTAGTTCATTAGACATCATCAGTGTTTGATGGACTCTTCAGGAAAATTCAAAATGTATAAAAAGTTTCTCACCTCTCCTTTTGGTTTGTAACAGTCAGGACATTGCAGATAGAAAAACATGAAGATTACATAAAAACACAAAGACAAAAGTCTGCAGAATTAGTGTAAAAACACTAAAAAAACGAGTTTTTATTGATTTAGGGAAGCAGAATGTGGATAAAATAGTCACTCTTATGAGATATTGATATTTTAAGTACCTTTCAGATGAACTAAAGATGAGTCAGTGATCCTGTTAAAAGCCAGGCTTAACCTCTTCAAGCTTTTAAGACCTGCAGAAAAGGGACATGCTGTAAAACCAAGAATCCAATGATTTGCCGTCCTTAGAGCGAGAAGTAAGAACATGACACCCTAAGTCCTCAAACTGGGTCATTTTATATCAAAATTACCAGCAATTTTCTCAAATCCATCATTGGAGAGACCACATCTGCTGAGATTTAAGCATGCCAAGGAAGCCAAGGCTGTATCAAAAAAATATTGTGTTAAAGATCTAATTAAGAGAATGTAACCATTGGAATACTAAGAAAATGAGTTTCCAAGTTCAAACATAGTCTTTGCCTTTAACAGCAGTTGATTGCGTGCTGGACTAGTCAAATCCTTAATTTTCCAAATAAAAATGACAGGAAGCTCATCAATTGCAGAGTAACTTCCACAAAACAAAACAGCTGTCTAAACTTGAAAAATGAAATGAAATGTCACTTCAATGAATAAATTGAGAATCGATTTTTACCATGAATAGACTCCAAGCATGCACCAGTAAGATTGCATCCTTCAACATTTAATGTGGTAAGCTTCCCCAAACCTGTAAGTAGAAAGAAATGCCTAGATAATGTATAATGTGGAAAACATAATAACCTGGAGCAAACAAAGTCATGAACTTATTCAACATACTAAAACTCTATTTTGGTGATAGTAATGATATGATATTTTCTTTTGAGAATGGATATTGACAACTACAGATGTGATCATGTGTGCAAAATAGCAGTAACGGTCATAGTGTCTTAAGACACTTGTAATGGATGACAAAAACTGGAAATATACCTTTTAAATAGGAAATCCCAATATCAGTTATACTGCTGTTGGAAATGTGTAACTCCTTCAAATTTATAAGCTCTGAAACATTATATGTCAACAGTCAGCACAAAAATACCAAGGCCTAGCTTCCTGATTCTAGAAGTAAAAAGAACTGATGATAAATGCGGCAATTGATTTAAGTTGCAAAACCACATGTTTCAGTATAAACTCACGGGTGTATTTTGCATGTAACTGTTGGGTTTGGGTGCAATTGTCATCCCTATTCTGAAGTTATGCATTGGTGAAGGATAGTATTTTTCAGTAGATAATTTCACATGCATCCCCACTAACAAAAGACAAAAGAAAAGTTGTAGAAGTCCTTTTTATAAGAAATTTCACCCCAATCCAAGGCAGCCAATCTTCCTCTAACTCAGAACTTGTAAGTATTTACAAGTACCTCAACCGAAGGAGACAAGTGGGTTCTTAAACCAGGAACTAGTCAAATGCTAAACCTTGTGTTGTCCCATTCAACCAACCCGTCAGAGTTAAATTTTCTAGAAGTCTAAACCAAAAATTTCAGGAGAAATATTGCTGCATGTGCAGTTTAAAAGTTTGTCTGGTGTATTATCCGTGCATTTTTTAATCACCTGAGCAGGCAGACACATAATAGATAGGTTTTTGCATAAGGCTACTCTTTGGTGTTCCACTCATGATAGCTTTAAGGGGGGGTTATTACTAGAGTGAGTGGAGAGCCCAGAGAAAAAAAGCACAAAAGAAAAAAAATAGAAAGTCAAATTTGGAAATCAATGTTCCCCCGACCCAGTTTTTGGTTATTTGCTAACTAGAAGTGAGAATAAATGCAAGACACTAGATTACAATGCCATGAAAAAGCTGAGGTCACATAACTAACAAATGAACGAGACACAGTAATACTGCCTTTGTACAACATAAATAAACCTGAAATGCAATAACTATGATAAAAACCATATCACCTTATGATCAGTACCTGAGATAGACTTCATGTCTGAATCCGTAACACATTTACAGCATCCAATATTGAGGTACTCAAGCTTTTTCAAACCTGTATTATTGAAACACAAATTAAACCTATAACTTAGTAATTTCATAATCATGCTGTATAAAAGGGCATTCTAAGTAGGATATCATTTGCCAATATCTGAATAATGAGCTCCTTAACTTATACCCCCCTCCCCCCATAAAACGATTAAATGAAGTAGAACTTGTCATCACCAATAAGCACAGGCAAGGCAACAGCAACCACCCCAATTAACCAATAACGATGAAAATCCATCATCACCTTAACTTCAAAGTCATGTGAGATTGATTATAAAATATCAATTACATCAGAATTAAGTTAACTTGCATTGCATATAAATGACCAAAAATGAAGGATAGCAGCAACCTTTAAGATGAACAAATCCACCGTGAATTTCTGAACACCTCTCAAGGTCCAACTTCTCTAAATTAAATAAGTTGGAGAAAGCGCGCATTCCATCAGGCTTGACACTGCTGCTCTTCCTGATACTCAAGGTATCCAAGTTTGAAAGACCTACAGAAACAAATTGGCATTCTTAATCGTTTATATTAATCAGACAGAACTCTTTAATTAATCCATTTGTTACCAAAGATTCAGAACAAATAATGTTATTCAAATCATAGCGCGCAATTCCAATTTTACATAATGTTCAATCAAGATTTATTTTCATCATTTATATTCTACAGCCATTATAAGGAAAAATAACATTAATTAATCTAAGAATAATTATGCAGGGTATACCACAAGCAAAGAAGATAAATAAAAATACAGAAATTTTACTTTAACTAATTTGAATGATTTGTATGTTCATAAAAAAACTATACGTGTTCTGGTCAGAAAAACTGATCACAAGAATAGTAACTATACCACTAATGTGCTTGAGCCCATATTCTGAAAATTGATCACAGTAATTGAGAGTCAATGCTTGAAGATTTGAGCAATCCTTTAGGAGTCGTAGTCCATTATCTGTCAACTGAGAACCAGAAACATCAACTGAAAGTAAAGACAACCCTTGGGAAGAGATGACATCCATCCAATTATCATCCACTCCACTATATTCACCCAGGTCAATATCCTGCATGCAGAGCAAATAACATATAAATAGGGTCATATTTGTAACAGAAATTTGTATGCAGGAAAGTAGGATCAAGGCAACGCTTACAATTTCACCAAGCATCTAAACCAGTACCTGAAGAGCACAATCTCGGAAAGCTTCGAGAGAAGCTTCTGTCAGGCAGTGAGAATCGACCAAATCATTGAAGATCTGCTGGCTAATGTCTCTTGGAAGAACAGAAAAGGAATCATATTTGTGAAAATCCTGTTATAACTCAAAACATGTGAATCAAGTAACCAAGTAAGGTAAAAAAAAAAAAAAACAAAAAAAAAAAAAAAACAAGGTGAAAAAAAACATGCACCTCGCGTATCCTGTTTATGCACAAATCCATGAGGGAGGGACAGGTTCCCACTCCGGGACATTGATTGGACTTGGAACGTAAACTCCTGGGCCTCGACCATTTTATGCTGCCACTTCTACAATACCTTCCCGAAATCCCTCTATGTAAATCATCTTCAACCACGTGTTGATCTCTCTTCCGAGAGCAGATACCCCCCATCACTCAACTGCCGATAGATACCCTCCGATCACATACGCATATAAAATATGCCAAAGAAAGTCAAGCTCCCATCCCACTTCAACGATTTTCTGGTGTTGTCGGACTGAAATGCATGAACAAACACATCAAATAAATAAAACAAACTCTGTCAAACTAACCACAGTTAATGTTTTGGGGGAAAAGGTCACCGCAGAATTACTCATGTTGATCATTGATCCTTGATCAAGCAACCACACCACAATTAATTTCGACCAAACAGAATAATATCAAACCCACAAAACACTAATAGTAACAGACAAAAAAATAAAAATAAAAAACACGTCGATTAACTTTTACGGCAATTGAAATTAATTTATAGGTACTACTACTACAGTGACGACCAGGAAGAGAAACAACACTGAAGAAAAAACTACTTCACGATCAAGATGATTCCTCCGTTATTATTATTATTTAAATTGTCAGTGTACAGAAGCAGTGACTGCACCTTCTTCCAGGACAAGATAAAGTAATCTTAAGGTTTATCGATTCTTTAGCATTATTGAAAACACGAAATACGAAAGAAGAAAAAAGAAAGTGATGGTGTAGCGTTAGGTTTGATGAGAGACCTTTGAAACGGAGAAAGAGAGAGAGAAGATTGAGGTGTGTAACAGAATGGCGACAGAAGAAGGATTTTGTTGAGAGAGATGAAATTTGGAGAAGAGAAAAGAAGAGAAGAGAAGAAAAGCGTGAGGAAGTGAAGCAGGAGAAAAGGAGGGTGATAGAAGACACGTGGCAGTAGGAGCGAAGTGAGAGAGTGTAGAGATAAGAATAGAGGAGAAGAGTGGGTCATACTCGTGCATGCGGGTCCCACGTCCGCCCCTTCCGCTCTCTCACTCTTCCTCTTTCTTCCCTTCTATTATTCCCATAAATCCCAAATAATTATTTATAATAAATTTAATATATCAAAAATTTTAACATAAACATATTCTAATTTTAAATCAAAATTCATATATTAATAAAAACGTACTTAACCTTTATTTTTATTTATAATTATTTCCTCTTCTTTAGAAAATAATACACATGGAGAAGTGTAGCTTCAAATGCAAGAAAGTCTCCTAATATCTTGATTTTCCTACAAAACCATGACAAAATCAAAGTTTAGATTTTGGTCCAAATTCAATGGATCATAAACAGTGATGCATCAAATCAGCTTTTTGATTCTGAAAATGTCTCACTCTTTTACACTGCAAATTTCAATGGCTCCAAAGGTCAAACTTTCAAACTCTTCATTATGATCTTCCTTATATTTTATGCATGTCTGAAATGTTTTATGTTGTAAATCTAAAGAATCTTTTCAGTTTGTATTGATCATTAATATTAAATAAACAAAAACTACTTATTATCTTTAAAACATTATTGATGGTTTTAGATGTTATTACTACTGTGTTTTTTATTATTACTAAAAACATTGTTAATTAATAATTAATAATATATGAATCTTGGCAAAAAATAAATAAATAAATCTCTTTCCAAAAGGGTAAAGAAAAAGTCATACATAAACTACAGAAAATATCACTGTGGTTGAAATCATTTTCCCAGTTCATTGTGCTTCAAGTCACATTCAACTAAATCATTATTAATTTGTGTGATTAAGCATGTTCACACACTTGGCTTGAATACTAATGCTTGTAATTAACGCTAAGATACTATTAAACATTTCTTTTCACATAAACACGAGAAAACATCTCAGAGTTAACTTGACAGAAAATAATGATAAAATAAATTATAGTACATATGAACCCTACCTTTATAATCCTTCATCTATTTTAATTTGGTATTTGTAAGGTTTGGACTATTGACAGAAGTTGCATGTAGTTTTATACATATGTTTCATATTATTTGGATTGGAATTTAAGTTTTATTTCAATAATATAAATTGATCTTGGTATATATTTTTTTTATTAAGCATGATATGGAAACCAATGTCTAATTTTATTTGAAGAATGAAAAATAATCCGTGTTGTTTTTATCTTAATTTTCTAAAAATATCTCTTATGACAACAATGACAGCTTACCTTGCATTTATTGTCTTCTTTATCTGTCTCTTCACTTCATTAAAGTGTCCATTATCATTATCTTATCTTTTTTTTTCTGATAAAATCAAATTATAAATTTTACAAATAAATTTAAACTTTTACAGAAAAAGTTCATCCGAAAAAAGCTCATTTAAAGTTTGTTTGAACATATTTTCTATAAGGACTTTTAAAGTGGAAAATAAATTTTTCTTGAAGTTAAAATGAACACAAATTAAAAATAAAAAATAAGGAAAATTATTTCATTTTTTATATTTTTTCTTGTAGAAAAGGTTGAGAAGGGAAAATATTGAGTTAACTTCTTATAAATCATTTCAAGCAATGTAAATAATTAACCTAAATTTGCATGACAGTAAAAATAATTTACATTTAAAAGGTAGTCAAATTGATGTTGTTTTGTGTTTTGGAATCTGTTTATGTTTATGAAGATGAAATTGTGAGGCAATTACAGATAAGGTTGAGTTTAATAAATTAAATTAATGAATAAAAAATATAATAATGTTGTTATATATCATGTCAGATCATACGGATAAAACATTTTTCTTTAACTGGATAATAATTGAATATCGTTTTACATTTTTTTAAATTACATAATATGACTAAAATTTAACTTGATACTAATAATCATGAAATTATGATATATATACCGGTAGTTAATAATCATTTAAAATGTTACGTTTATCATTTGTACAAAAACAAAGCCAATTAAAAAAAAAACTACTTAGTTGCTAAATTAAAAGAAAAAAATCTATTAAAATTAATTTAAAATGATTTGATTTCTTCTCTGTCATCAATATTTAAATATGTAACATCGCACAACAATCACAATTCTAAATTTTATTAGTGAATTGGTAAAAAATAAAACTTAACCATAGAAAAAATAATTTACCATATACATTTTATGCATAATACTAATCGATTTAACTTAGCTTTCTAATCCTTTCCAAACAAGTACATGCACATGACAGCTAAATATAGTCATATTATATTTAAATCAAATTGTTACATATACAACAAACGTTAGGATAAATTGTCAAAAAAAATTATGAAAAAGCCATGAATTTTAAATTTAGTTTTTCTAATAATAAAATTCATAACTTTACATAGTCCACCATTTTTTTCCATCACATACGTACACACATAACAAATTACGTGGGGATCTACATATTAAGAATATTTAAGAAGAAATATTTATAAACACCTTCAAGAAGAATAAGATCTGTTAAGTATTTTTAACTAGAGATTTAACACTTGATATATTTTAGTATCACAAATCTCAACTATATAGATCAAGATAAGTTAAAGGTATATTGAAATAAGTGTTTTACTTCACTTTTCGAACTTCAATGTTTATTTTAATGATATAATAAACTTTTTCTTTTACGCTCCTCAATATTTAATATCTTAGTTTACGCAACTTAAATCATCAACAATAGAGAATATTTATTTTAATATAGATCTCTTGTTTAGACATACATTCATCCATGCATCTCATATTTGTGACATAAATATGTCATTAACATTCACATTGTATACATATTTTGCAATTCACTTAATTAAAGTAATAAATTCTTCAAACATATGATTCAATAATTTCTTCGTATAAGTACACATACACATAGCATGTATATTTAAATAAAGTGTAAAAAAATAAATACTTGAATATAGACATCAAAAGATACTTGTATTTGAATGAAAATAGTTTCACTAAGCAAAGATATCAAATAATACACTCATTGAGTGAAGTATCTGATAAAGCACTTGCTGAAGTGAAGTAACTCAGATGATACATTCGCTTAAACATGTATGTTTTTGCTGAGTAAAAATATCAAATAAAAAACTTATTGGAGTGACTCAAACAATATTTCCAAATAACAATTTTGATAAAACCTCCTACACCATCACATAAACACTATTATAAATAATCATCTCTTTTATTTCAAAACGCATTCCAATTTCATTCCGTAAAACTATTTCTTTTAGATATAACAATGAATTTACTTTACTTTACTTTTAAGATTAAAATAAAGAAAAGATTATGATTAGACAAATAAATAAGAATCCTTGTTCAAAATACAAAATAACAATCTTTTCCTATAAAATTTAACTACTCTAGAAAAACTCCAATAGTCTTTGTCTCACACAGAAACTCAAATTTGTCTATAGAAAACTCTCATAAACTACCATATATTTATGTGTTTGTCAAACATAAATACTTATACATAAACATGCAAACAATCCAACCATTCCAGATAAAATAAGTAAAAACTTTGTCTAAACAAAATTATATTTAGTGAATCACTTTTCCTCTCTACTAACATCCTTTAGACAAACTAGTACAGAAATTTATAAACAAATATTAAAAAGATAGTATAAAAATTTGGTTTAAGAAAAATAATGATTCTTATGAAATTAAGTTCAAAATAGTTATATATCATATTTATAAACTTTTAACTTCACTACTAAAATATTCATTCTTCATCTCATTTAAACATTTAGATCAAATTACTAACAATATATAGATAATTTTAATTCAATAATTAAATAATTTATATTAACTTAACCATATAAACCAGATTTGAAATATATTAAATGTTTAATTGTTTGTAAATTTTAAATTGATTCAAAATTAAATCTTAAGTAATCAGCTTATTTAATCAGTTAAAGTGATAAAAAACATATATAAGATTATCAAAAAGAATAACTTTTCTCATGATAATAGCAATTTGAGTGGTAAATGCCCAAAGCAAAAACATTCAAATTTCATTCATATATAGCTTTTAAGACGATATTTATTAGCTTTCAAATTAGATACAGAAATAGTAGAAAGGAAAAAAAAAATGAAGAGATGACTAAACTAATAGCACAAAATTGCACATGTGGTGTGGTAGACAAGAGCCACAAATAGATGATGGAATACCATTCAAGACCTTATTTATTGATGAAAATTTGATCTTAACAAGAATTTTTTTTGTAAAAGAAATTCGTGAGGCAGTGTAAGATTGTGAGGACAGTAAAAGCTCAGAACTATATGGATATAATTTTAATTTTATTAAAAATCACTAAGAAATTTTAAAAGAAATTATAAAAACAGTTAACAACTTTCATAAAATATGGCCTAGAGGATGTAATGCAACTTTTATTACTCTCATACAAAAAATAGACAACCCACAAGATTAAAGGAATATAGACCAATTATAAAAGCAGTTAACAACTTTCATACTCAAGAAACATGGTTTAGAGGATATAATGCAACTTTTATCACTATCATACCGAAAATAGATAACCTATAAGATTAAAGGAATACAGGCCAATCTTCCTTATAAGATACTTATAATAAATAATCTCAAAACTACCAGCAAATAGGTTGAAGATGGTTCTTCATAGTGTAATAGTCGAAACACAATCAACATTTTTGGTATACCAGAATCTTCTAGTTGTAAATGAGGTAATGGATGAGATAAGAGTATAGAAGAAAAGTTGTTTGGTTTTAAAGGTAGATTATAAGAAAGCTTACGATTTTCATTTAGGTAGAATTTTTAAACTATATGATGGAAAGACTGAGATATTGTGAGAGAGGAATTAAATGGATCAAAGAATGTATAAAATCAACAATTATCTTAATTCTAGTTAATGAAAGTCTCACCGACTTGCACATTTTCTTTTTCTTAAAAAATTTACATCTTTTAAATGCAGTCAAAATAGGAAAAAGAAATGCAAATGATACCCTTTTCTTTCGTGAAGATAAAATGCAAAATGTCTTTTACAAATGCATCACCAATGGTAGATGATAGTGATAAAAGGTGTATCAAGCATAAAATTTTATTGTAAAAGTTATGGTCTTGAGTTAGGATTTATTGATTTATGCTTTTGTAAAAGGGTGGAAGTATCCAAGTACTTCTTTATTTATTCAATCTTTGTTGCCAATAAAAAATAAAAAAAGTAAACCAACCAACCAACCAACCAGACATGTGCCTATAAATACATTACAGGTTAATTTCACCAAGAAATGAATATCACGATGAGGAGGGTGTAACAGATCTGCTGTTCCGTCCAAGTCCAAGACCTAAGCCCAAGGGAGCACTGAAGTTCCTGGTTTTGCCATGGTTATTATGGCTACAATGTGAAGAATGAACATGACCATTATGTGTTTTGGAATTTGTACTGTTGGAATTCACATTAATGACATACTGTCCATTTCCATGACCACGGGTATGCGACTCTCCATTTGTCAAGTTTGAGCTTCTTGCAATGTTCATCATTCCTGTACCTTCCTCTGACTGACCTGTTTCTTCAATGCACTCCACATCTTCATTGTAACCATTGATCAAAAAATCAGAACAGTTTTTCTTGATCCCATGATCATAGGGGTTTCTAAATCTACCGCCTGGACCTCTGAGGTAACTATAACGCATTGCATTTGCCCTCTCATTTGTGGTAATATTGCGAGATATCTAAGTCACAAATGAAAACATATGAATAAAAAGACGTGCATAGGATCAGGAGAGAATTGTGCACACAAAAAAAAAGACATACCTGATTAGCCTGCACAACAGTCAAAGCAAACACACCGTGGAAGATGAAAAACTCGGCTATTAGAAATGATATTGCACCAGGGTGATTCTTACCAACATAATGAATCCAAGCCCCAAATGAATGAGGTGCAAGTGGATCACTTAACACTCCTGCCCACACAGATTTAGTTTTCATCAGCAGTTTAGAGAGCAGTAGAATGGACAACATAACACAGTAACTCAATGTCAGGGCAGACACATACTTGTAAGACAAACTCCACCAGTAACCAACATAGCTGAAACTTCAAGAATAAGAAAAGCAAAGAAATCCCACTTGTTCTTCTGAAGAAATAAATTGTAGCAAAATCAGTAAATCAAAATTAATGATCATTAGAAGAACAAAAAAAAAATCTCAGTGGGTAGGATTAGTAATCATCATACTCTAGCAACAAAGTTAGACAATATTAATACTCATATCCAACACTTGTTATTTACAGAATATAAATGGCATACATTGATTTTTTATGACAAACTCACATAAAGTAGATACATTTCATTTGTAGCTATATCGCAAGATTTAAGCTAAACAATCACTAGAAGATTAACTGCTTGCAGTATAAAAATCTCCACATGTAATGTTGTAAATCACCAAATAAGGAGTCCCCTTTGGTATCAAAAGGTGCCTTTACTAATAAATGCCGTGCCACATGCTCGAGGTTCACCAGGGCTCTGTTTGCATTTCAGTATTTATTGTACATATGGATTAGAAAAGGAGATTGTTTGCGTTTGAATTCACTTATTTGAAATGGTGGGGATTGTCAGGCAGGGTGGGTGGTGATTTTTGTCCCCCCTCACCCCCTGCCATGAGCGGAAAGTTGAGCCTATTGAGCCATCTTGCCCTCCATATATTACTGGGACAGTGTACTGATGGGACAAAAACAATTTAAACTTTATTTTAAATTGATAAAAGTTAATATTGATGAAAATTTTAAAATGTGAGGGCAGTAATAACGTGGAATATAATCTATCTTGGCTTTATGCATAATCGGTTATGTTGTCGATTATACATAAAGCCATAATAGATTATGGTCCAAGTAATTCATTACCATGCATGAAATTTTTTACATTGGTATCTCTTGTGTATGTTGTTACATCTCTTATATTAAATTACTAGTTAAATGCTGAAGACATGTGGATACCCATCATCAATAAAATACCACCAAGGGCATATAAGTAATTCAGTACATAACACATTTTTTTAGTCACATCTATTACAAACTTTGTACTCAAATCTATTCACTTTCACTTAATCCAAACCATCTAATTTTCTCCTCTCTTTCCCCTCCTTTCTCACTCTTTCCACCCCCATTTGAATCCAAATAAAGCATAGGTGTTATGCTCCATCCATAAGGTAGATGACAGAATATAACAAATTGTCCCAGATGTATCATTTTTCCGTTAAAGTAAATGATACATTGAAATTTTTAAAATGTTCAATTATCAGCCAAATGCATAGCATGTAAAACAAATACATCCAGAAGTACCTTGCCGATGCAATTAGACACCCAGGGACAATGATGATCAAATTGTTCCACACAACGATCACAGGTAGAACAGTGTTTTGCTCGAAGAGGCCTGACAATCTAAAGAAAAGCCAACATGAAATTGTTAGAAACCGTTCAAAGCAAAGAAGCATGGGCATTTGTAGTCTGTGTTTGCAAGACATTTATAGGCTTCAGAGTAAGACAATCAAAAGAAAGCAAAGAGAACCTTGCATGTTGCACAAAGCTGGGACCAGTTTCCAGCAAGTAAAGCAGGATTGTTTATCTCAATCTTCAAAAGAGGCTCCTGCAACAATCATTCAATCTTTTTAAGAGAATGCCACATGCTATACAGTATAAAATCTGAGGGAGAGGTTGACAAAATTGAAGTAGATATCAGGTGATAAAAGAAAAAAAAAACTCACATCATCTTTTGAATCCTGAGTGTCACGCATGTTCATTCTAATATAACCAGGATCCTTACTGCAAGAGAGAGGGGATGCGAGATTAAGAAAACAAAAAAATAAATAAATAAAATAAAACAACTTAAAGAGAGCTTAAATATAGAATGCAGCGGGCATCTAGAAGCAATTTGAAACTGCTGGATATTCACAGGAACAGCAAATGAAAATGAAATATGATATAGAGCATGTCTACTTCTGGGTTGTACTTTTATCATGTATTGATCACCGTACATTAGAAACCAACACCACCCTAGATTGAATGTCATTGATTTGTTATCTTGAGAGGTCAAACAAAAAGGTTTAGAAAATAGTTGTCCAGAAGCTCCACAGGACACTAACCATATATATTTATCAAAGATTTTAACAATGAAGTATTGAAGATAGCACATCGACTAGATGTATGACTAAATTGCAATATACAAGGGGAGACAAAACCTCACCTTACAAACCAATTTTATATGCTTAAGTTATGCCTAAATACTTTCTAAGATGGTATTAGAATCTATCCTAATAAGGCTTGTTCGGCCTACCTTTTGACTTGCTATCTAACCATTATTGAACCACCCACAATATCTAGTGTCAAGGCCGAGATGTTCAATCCTCAACATGAGTGTGTTGGAGATCCCACACCGATTAAAATATAGTCAAACCATAGTGTATAAGTGAGTGCAAACCTCACTTTAGAAGTCAATATTGTAAACTTGAGTTGGGCCTAAATCCACTAACTAAGATGGTATTAGAACATAACCTTGAAAAGGTTTATTGGACTAATTTTGCCACTCACTATCGCACCACTACCAGATCACTTACAAAGATCTAGTCCCATGCTTGAGATGTCCAATTCTTAAGTGAGGGTGCATATTAAAGATTCCACACAGATTAGATTAGAGATATAGTCAAATTACAATATATAAGCAAGGATAGACCTCACTTTCCAAGATGGTGTAGAAAGTCTAATATCACCCACAATATCTAATCTCATGCTTAAGATGTTCAGTCATCAGTGTGAAGTGTGTGTTGTTGAGAATACTACATCGACTAAATGGTCAAATTATAATATACAAGTGAGAACAAACTCCATTGTGCTAGTTGATTTTATAAAATTGAGTAAAACTAAATTTACATTCAAAGAGAAGCTACTCAGGATATACACCCAGAAGTTGGCAACACTGAATGGAATTATTGTAAACATACAGGTTACAGTAATACTTGTCAGAACCCATGACCGTATTACCTAGCTATCCTAGGGTAGCAAGGAAAGAGATTCTTAGACTAGACCTGATTGTACCATAAAATAACACACATAATAGTCTTTATTAATTTGGATTCCGGTAATAGAACCCAAGCATTTTCTATGAATCCAGGGTCTGCAACATGGTTCAAACAATGCCAAAATGTTTTTATGTAAATCAAGTCTACATTGTATAGACCAACTATTGACATATAATTCTTGATCTCATTCTGCTCTAGCATCAGGACTACCCTACATCCAATCCATGCTTTATTTTCCTTAAGGGAGCTACGAGTCTACTCCACATATATCAAAACTGTTAGAGTAATTACATCTATGTATTATCATTAACCCTAAGTATAGGGTGTAGAGTGTTGGAAACATCTATCAGATGTACCTATAGCCGCACCTAGTTTTGCACCTAGGTATCTAGTGTAGTCCCTTAATCTTCTATGTATTCTTATATCAGTTTTTCATTATAAACAGAACATAGTGAGAGGAGTCCTTCAAGCCCTTCAAGATATATTTCTTCATTTTTAATCTTAAGTAAAACCACCCAAGGCAAGATTGTATTCATTCCCAAACATATATTATCAAGTATGTCACTCACTCAATGCACCATTATGATCCCTACCCTATCTTATAATTGAACTTGTACCTTAATATCACAGATAATACCTGAAACACTCCTCTTTTCATACATCCCACCCAAGACCAATGGTTTTCACGTAAATTTCCCCTACTTTTCCTCTAAACAATTTGTATAGGAAAGAGGATTAGAACCATCAAAGCAATTGAACAATACATTGCAAAAATTTATATATTGCTATAGAATAAGAGTTGCCCGATCAAACCACCAATAATCCTCATCCAAATACATTAAATAGCAGCAGTAAGAAAATCCTAGAAGTCTCTGAAGAAAGATCTTTTTCTTGTATTTAATCACATAGAGGGTATTCTCATGAAGTTGTAAAATTTAAGACCACATCACTTACAAGCTACACTTGTAAAACATAACCAAACCAACAGTTGCAAGCAAAACTCCAAACCATGCAAGAAGACCAGCTGCAGCTGTAAGCTTTGGCAATTTTGTCGCTATAGGAAAAGTAAGATACAAATGATAGTGAGACAACCATCAAAATAAAGGAATAATTATGCATGCAAGTGCTCACATGCAGACATAATTGATTCCATATGTGGAAGCCAAGATAGATACCCAAGATGACCGAATGAATATAAGTAACCAAGAGCACAAAAATTATGCACCAAAGGATGGGCGCAAGTCCTAATTTAGAAATTCTTCCAAGACGGCTGTTCCCATCACAGCGTTTGTCAAGCAGCCTTCGGGCATTCCCCTACACGATATCCATAATTGGTTAATATATGAACATACATAGTCCACTCAAGCGCCCATCCTATAAATTCAATAAACACGGATGCTTTCAGGAAAATAAGCCACAGCCAGTCCAATTCTCAAATTACAACAGATGGAAATATTGTAAAGTGATGGAAAGCAAAGTAGTGATCAAATCAAACTATGTTGATTATAAAACACATACAAGGAAAAAAGCAACTTGTCTGTGATTCTTATTAGAAGCAAGTTGTGCTGGTGTAAGGCCTGTATAATCAGCCAACATTAGATCTTCCTTCTTGCCAGCCTGCACTAACACAGTACAGGCCTCCAAGTTCCCCCTAATAGCAGCCCAATGAAGAGGAGTGCAACCTTAAAATATAAAAAAATAAATAAAAAGAAAAAATAATTATGCTTTGAAATAAAAAGATGAATTCATCATTTAATGGATGATTAGTTTGAGGAGAATAAAAGGAGTTCAGGATAGAGCATTGAAACATACCCTCTTTATCTTGACGTCCCCTATGTGCATCAAGAAATAACAAAAGACGTATACAATCGGCAAACCCTTTGTAAGCAGCCCTAAAATTCAAGTGAGAAAGGAAGCATAAAGTATAGCACTAAAATACCGAAGAATTATATAAAAATTTCACTGAAGCAGAACCATTCATAATTTATTTAGAAGGGAAAATACGAATATGTAACCCAGTAACTAGCACATATAGTAAACTAATTCAGTAACACTGTACAATAAACTTCAGAGGAAAACATGGGGCAACTTTCTATCTGGAGAAACAAAAGAAGTGAGTCAAATTGGATGAAGATATGACCAATGTATTATTGAGAGAATTCCAAGTATAAATATAAAGAACATGGCCACATATGTAATAGAAATGAAGTATGTCACATGTCTCTTGGCCTTTTAATTTCAAAATAATCTTTCATGTTGGGTAATATTACATGGAAAATGTGCCGAGAGAAATTTCACGATGTTCATCACAAGCGTTGACATATTAGACAATTAATTAAGACCCTGTAGGCTAAAAAGAGTGTTCAACTTTGGCTAATAGGGATGACCACCCTACATAAGTCAATACTACCAAATACACTTTTAGGTTTACGATCTGCTTTGAAATAACCAACCAACAACCCTTGCAGTTTGCTTGAAGAAAAGAAGGTATCATAAATCAGTAAAAATAGTGTCAAAGGACACATACTCAGCAAATAATTTGTCAGAGCATCAGTTAACGGGTTGGCCAACTGACAACATAGCAATTAGGAAAAATGGAAAAGCGAAAACATCCATTTCAACAGAAAGAAAGGTTGAACGGCAGATCTTTTATTACCAGTGCAAGGGGCTTTTTCCATGATTATCAGGGACATCAGGGTCAGCGTTCCATTTTGAAACAACGTGGTAAAGGAAAGCCGTCTGACCAAATTGTGCAGCAACATGGATTGTCTGAGTCCAAGTACATTATAATTAGTAAACAACATTTACAGCTGCACACATGTGGTTCAAGTAAAACAAGAACCCTAAACTACCAATTTCCTAGATGTAACCAGATGCAGACAACCAGGTATAAGAGCTAAAAAATAACGTTAACTGCTTTACCCCACCAGCAATCACTGTAATAAAGATTAAAACATTCAGATCAATCTAACCTGATAACCATTCATATCGGCAGCACTCACTCGAGCACCCTCCTGAAGTAAAAGCTCTGCAGCCTGGATAGCACCCCGAACTGCACTCCAATGTAGGGCCGTCTGGCCAGTATGATCCTTTGCATTTACATCGCCCCCATGCTGCCAACGATAAACCAACCACTCAATTTCGTACGCCAAATCAACATAAAGAAAAAAGGTCTAATTCCACACGTTCTAACAAGCCAAATCTCAATGCATACATTCAATTCCACCACAAACAAGCCAAGCCATTTCGTAACATAAACATGACGAATAAAAGCCAACCCGAGCTACAGTAAGCTACTTTAACCAATTCAAACCAAGAGCATGACACTCACCATCATTATCATCAAACTATCTTCTTTCCTACATCTACACCCTCCTTAAACAACAACAACAAGTAACTAACTCCTACATTTTATTTCTTTTGTTGCAGTAAAAAACACTAATTCAGTAAATGTCAAAACAAGGGATACATCATAAAGGAGGCAAGAGCAAACAACGGGCAAAACCAAGGGGCAAGCTCGAGAAGCAAAGGTAAGCAAACGCAATTCAACAAACCGATCAAAGAACCTCAATGATGTACTGAGCAACGGCAGTCCAATTGTTGAGTGCAGCCCACTGAAGCGCGTAGTAACCCAACCCATCGGGCTCGGTGACGGGGCAACCCTCTTCCTCCACCAATCTCTTCAGCTTCTCCAAATCCCCGTACGACGCCGCCGTGTAGACGTCGTTCCGGAGGCTCTCATCCGGCACGGCATCGCCGCCTCCCGACGCCAGCGATTGCTCATCGCGCGACTGCACCTCCTCGACGACCTCGATCTCGGATGACATAGATCGAGCTTTTCGAAACCTGATTGAGGGGCTCCCGCGTTGACTTCGAGGGAGGGGTTGGCGATTGAACCAAAATTTAAATACAAAAAGAAAAAATCGGGGAATGGAGAATAGAGGATTGGTTGGTTGGTTAATTTCTAGGGTTTTTCTGCGCAGGCGATAAAGAACGATGGAGAGAGAAAGAGAGGGTTTGGGTCATGGCCGTCCCTGTTGACCCTCTCAGGACGATACAAAGGAATCAAAGAGACAATAGCAATTCCGATTTGATGAGAGAGAGGAGTCTATTCATAGATATCATTCTATTCTAGCAGGCCACGCCACTTGGTGTCTTTCTGTTTGTCACTCCATTCTCTTCTTAACTCTTTATTCACCCTTCCTTTTTCCTCTGCCCGAACCAAAATACTATACCAATTACGAATTAATTCATCACACCATATTTTTAGTATCTTTATATCTATAAATACTTTTAACAACAAAACTTATCTGAGTTTCATTACAATCTAAAATTAGTTTCTCTACACTACATTTTTTAAATATGGTACATTTTATCCTATACAACAAAATCTACCTAGTTATTAAATACACACCAAAAACAAAGGAAAGCAAAATACATTTTATTTATTATTATGGATGTCATAGATCAACTGCCACAAAATTCTTTCTTTTATTAATATTAATTTGCTCAATTAATGTTTTTTATAAGATTCTTTTACCACTGCCCTTACATCTATAACAATATATAAAGGGGATTCTCCTTTTTGTGTCCACTTTTTAAAATACCGATTTTACCCTTTAAATATAATAATTTATTAAATTTTTAAAAACTGACCGTTATTTTTACAAACTTTTTATAAAATCGGATGTTTCTGCTCCTTCTCTTTTTCTTTATTTATCAATGGTTATTCTTTTATCTATTCTGATATATTTTACTTTATTTTTAATAAATATAATTTTAATTAATATATTAACTTAATAACATTATTATATTATCACCTACTAATATAATATCACGCATAATTAAAAAATGCATACACACCGACGTGATAACGCGTGTGTTACGCTAGTTTTTTATATATTTATTAAGATTCATTTCAGTTTTTTCTTCTTGTATAATAATAATAACCCTGTCCAGAATATTCATTAACATTGAGATGACATAAGCAATTAGTTGCTGTCAAAAACCCTAACTGGACCAACCAAGGGTTTATCCTAACCGGACCCAACTCCTTCTTCCCCCACTTCGATTCTCTTCGCTCTCTTTCAGATTCCTCTTCTCTTCTCTCTTTGCGTTTTCATTCCTTTTTATTTCTGAATATTTAGCTTACAACTATGGAGGAGTTATCTTCTCTCATCACGGTGGAGAAGACCATGCGCACCGCCTCTGCTCTGGAGGCCATGGCGGTGGACACAATTCTTGTCACCGCCAAATCTCTCCTTTGCCTTCTCATTCTGGTATTCCCTTCATACCCTTTCCTTTTAATTTTAACTCTTATAATATTGTAATGTCCGATCCCTGTTGTAGAATTATCGTGGCGTCAACAATTGGTATTTCCAGACTTTCAATAATTCAAATTTTGTTTTCGGTTCATCAAAAGTTTTTTCTATTGGCATGAATTTTAATGTCTAGTTCACTTTTTACTTATCTTGAGAGGACTTTAGGGATTTTTTTTGTCTGAAATCTTACCGTTATCTGCTGTGGTCAAAGTCAACGGAAGCTGATAATGGATTGGGGGGGAGCGTGTAAACTACTCTTCTCTTGTGCGGATTGGGGGTTGATTTGGTTGCAGCTTAACCCTATTCATAATTGTTGTTTTTTGATGCTGCTAGACTGCTGGGTGTGTTCGGTTACCGAGGTTGGTCTCTATTTGTGTTACGAACCAAAAAATTTCAGTCAGGTGCAAAAGAATGATCGTTGTTTGTTGTTTCGTGTAAGCCAATGCTGTTTTTTGTTAATAGAGAGTGTTAAAATATCATCTTTGTTATTTATTTGTTCAGGTCAAACTAAAAGCAATCGAATAATTGTAATTTGATTAAGATTGTATTCTACGTTGAACCTGATGTTTCCCAGAATCATATTTCCTTCAAGAAATTAACCAATGGTTCTAATAAAACATTGACAATGCTTAACAGTAGGACAGTTTGTTAATGTGGGGTTTCATGTGACTTGTGCCTGCGTTAGTTATATTTTCTTGTTTTGAAATTTCGTCTCCTTAAATGGTGCTAAATTTATATTCTGCATTCTGTTCGTGAAAATAGACATGGATATTTGATTTTCTTTGTTTTGTACGACCATGATTGGTGTTCAGTCTCAGTTCGCATCATGACTGCTTGCTACGGAAGCTACTGATGAAGCTTCTTATTGTAATAATAAGTCCATACAATAATAATTAATTAGGCCACGGGTTATGATTTGTGTATGTCCTGAGCTTGGTTTGTGTTCTACTATCTTTTGTATAATTTTGATGGGACACATTAGTGTAGTTCACGTTTTCATATAGTAGTGGGTACAAATGATTATGTCTGTTTGTTTCTCAGATGGCCGGATCTCTGCTGACTGACATCATCCCAGAATTGACCCCAATAGATGGAAGGTGAGAATAAGTTTATGCAACAGTTTGGAAAATATAACTATGCTTTATGTCTGGAAACAATTGGAGTTCTGATGTATGCCGATTCTTCTCAGTTTTCCTTTTGCTGATCTCTACAAGGGAAGACATACTTACCTTGTGAACAACAAGGATGCTAGTGAATCAGATGAAGACGAGGAGGAAGAAGATGAAGAAGAGGAGGAAGAAGATCAAGATGATGAGGAAGGAGAAGAAGACTTCTCAGGTGAGGAAGAGGCTGAGCCTGAGGATGATCCTGAGGCCAATGGTGCTGGTGGAAAAGATGGTGAAGATGGTGAAGATGGTGAAGATGGCGAAGATGGTGATGATGGTGATGAAGAAGATGAAGATGAAGATGAGGATGAGGAAGAGGATGAAGAGGAAGAAGAGATTCCACAGCCACCAGCTAAGAAGAGGAAGTAAAAGTGTGGTAGATGGTACAGTGTTTTCTTTTTCTGCCATATAATGTCCTAGCCAATCTTAGTTCTCCGAACCAAAGTTTCTTTCAACTTTCAAGTGGAGCCTTCTCCACATATAAAAGTTCAATTTCTGTATTGTCTGTTATTTGAGTTAATTTTTGCCATGCCTACTTTTTTTTAGTGTTATCATAGTTATTATTGAAACCCAATTGTATAAAAAGCAAAACCAGATGAGTAGTCAGTAGGGCATGTTGTGGTTTTATTTAACTTTAATATAATACAAATTTCTGTATTGTCTGTTATTTGAGTTAATTTTTGCCCACTTTTTTTAGTGTTATCATAGTTATTATTATTGAAACCCAATTGTATAAGTAGCAAAACCAGATGAGTACTGAGTCAGTAGGGCATGTTGTGGTTTTACTTAACTTTAATATAATAGAAATGTCAGTAATGCACATTTACAGTGGGTGTATTGTACTATCCAACTTCCTCGTGAGTCCCAAATTTCCCACCTCTAAACTGATTGTAGCTTTTTAAGAGCGTTAATTAATGTTAAATTACATTTGCTTAAAATTTTGTTAATTTAAATACTTTTTGTCAAAAAAGCTACAGAAGAAAACTGAATAAAATTAATTACAAGAAAGAAAATCAATGGTATAGGATTCAAGTGATTAAATTAAATATTTTACAATTTTATTATTGATGTGTTTTTAAATTTTGTGGTAGTAATTTTTGAATGTTTTGAAGTACTGTGATAATTTGAAAAGGAAAAACCACTTTCTTTTCAATTTTTAATGTCATTTTTAATACTATTATGAATTAATATTTTTAATGTCATTATTAGTACTATTTTGAATAAATAAATTGAATGCTATTTCTTTGGTTTAATGATAGATTTAGCATAATGTTTCATACAGTTTCAGTTATTTGATGTCTTGGCCCAGTATAAAGTTTTTGTCTAGCTTAAAATACAGAGTAAGCGAAATACAGAGTAAGCGAAATCGAATAATTATTTTTTAAAAATTTTATGGCAATAAATTATTATGTAAAAAATTAGATTTAATACGTTTTTGGTTGTATATTTATTGGTTCCTTCACATATAATATTTATACCTTTTGTGCTGGGTGGTTTATAAAAAATAATTGACTGGTGCAACTGATTGCGAGATACGTATAAATAAATGATTTACATAAATAGGTTTTACTCCTCTTTTTTATTTTTTCCCAATTTATTTTAGGACATTTTAACATGGACACTAAAGATTTACCTAAACCAATGCTCTCTTATGTTTTCATCTTCTCTATTTAAAAACATCATAAGGATCTCAAATTCAATCAAAATGTCATTTATCATTTTGTGTTTAATTTTAGCACTCCCTTTGAATTTTCACCTAAGACATTTAAATCAAAATCGAGGACATGCCATTTGTGTTTAATTTTAGCACTCCCTTTCCCTTTGAATTTTCACCTTGTGTAGAATTGAGGGAGGAAACTCTTGTCGATAACTTTGTATCCGGCATTTAGATGACTATGAGTGTTTAGTCATGAATCTTTTCTTTCATTGAACTATTTTATATATTTTAAAAATATGTATTTAAATTTTTGAAACAAATTTTAAAATAAAAAAGTTGATTATTTTAAATAAGTTATTTACAATATATATATATATATATATATATATATATATAGGATAATAATGCTAAAATCTTCCTAATCTAGTAACCTAAATCAGTAACATAACTTAATAATTTTTATATTTGTATAATAGATGAATATATGAATAAACTCACAAAGGCATATTAACAAAAATGTTGAATAAAATTTTGAAATAAAGATGCATAACATATAATTTATTAAGAAAAAAAAAATCATTAACATTATTCTATATAAACTAATAAGTTGGTTTTCTTAAATAATAATAAAGATAAAATTAGTAAGAATAAATAATTTTTTTATATTTATAAAATATATTATATTCAAATTAACACTTTAGTTAATAAACACATCTTGTATCGGTTAAAAAATTAAATAATAAAAAGAATTGAAATTTGAAATAAAATATAATACATACAAGAAGTTAGATTTGTACATAATGAAACAACAGATAATCATAAGAAATATGTTTATTGATAGTTAAACATGTAATATTTGATGTTATTCCTTTTAAAGCATGTAATGCTTGTGATCTTCGGATCATGTCCCACCAAAGGAACAAAATTTCTACTAATTAATTATCAATGGAAAAAAAAAACTAGCCTAATTAAAAAAAAAACATTAAAAGAATGATCCAAGTATAGGTATGAAAGTGACTTTGTCAAAATAAGCTAACGCAACTCACCACAGGTTAAACTAAAAAAGATTAGCGTAACTTTTTACTGAATAAAAAAATTATATTACAATAAAAATGAATTTATTTAATTTATTTTTTATAATAATAAAATCAAAATACTCGTCTAATTCTTAAAATATTATTAAAAAAATAATAGTTAAGAATTAAAATATCAACTTATATAACTTGATAAACAAATTAATTAAACATTTATACTATACAAATATTATTAAACAACATTCTAACATTTAAAAATATAAAATTTGAATATATATAATTAAGATTAATAAATAATTATAACAAAAAAATTATTAAAAAAATGTTAATAGATTAAATTGGTCAATCCGTCTCCAACCCAAATGAAACTCGTTTAACCCGTAAATTAGGTGAACCAGATCAAGTTCAAACCCACTTTTAAAAAAACTAAAATTTTCTCAATCCAACCCAATTTGACCCCATGATTAAAACTTATTTTGACATCTCTAAATTAAACTAATATGAATGCTAGCTAGAATCATAATAATAACTCCAATTCCCTTTAAAGTATAAGGTGTTTAAAAATATTTTCACACTTAAAAATCTCATAAATATAAATTATTTTTGTACAACAAAAATTAAATGATAAAACTAAAGTTAAATAGTTTCCTGGAAGATTAAACTCATAACTTAGCACTATGAAACTGAAATTTTTAGAAGTACTATTGGTTAGAAAATGGTGGAAACTTGTCCACAATAGTTTGGTTGTGAAGAAAACTATGTACCCAAGTAGGAAAATATATAAAATAAAAAAAAATTATTATAACCTGTAAAAGAAGTACTTGAGAAAATGTTTAGGTAAAAACAATCAAAAGAAGTATTTGCTTAAATTATACTTCCCAATACAGTCATTTTATTCATGAAAAATCACTTCCAAAAAAAAAGTCTTGCAGAACATACTTCTTTTGCTATCGGCAAGCAACGGATATATCATAAGATGGTACAAGAGTGAACCATAAACACATTATACACAAAGTCAAGAAAGGATTACCAAACAAACACATTACAAACACTTCTCTGCCACACATTATTCGTACTGATCATAACCCAGATTAGTAGATAAGCATAGTTTGAGCAAAACAGTTTCTCATAGGCTCAGAAAAACCTCGAATCCTGTTACATTCTTCTTCCATTCAGTTCTCCGACATTAATCAGCAACATTAGTTCCTCTGTTGCCTTCCTCTTGCCCTTATCTATTCTGACCAGGACACTGAGGCAAAGCGCTGAAACAGAAAAAGAAAAGACAGAAGTAACAAATTGTCCTGCTTTAGAAGCTTCCATTGCTTGAATAGCATAATCAAGGGCCTTTTTCCTTAGTTGCGGCAATGATAAACCCAAGGATAAAGCATTGTTTCACAAGACAAAAACAACGGGACAATGAATCTTCTCAGTTTGTTTTTGCCTTCAAACATTAAGCAAAGTTGTACTAAGTCTTGTTTAACCATTTTCAACCCTAAATACATAACCGGAAATTAGTTTATTTTCATAATATACACTTAACAATTTAAGTATTTGTTTATCACATCCCTTATTTGTCACTGTAACAATAACATGATTTTACGTATTATCCTACAAGTTATATCAGTTCTACTCCTATTTAGTGAATCTCTTTACAACTCTTTAGTATGACTAAGGCAAACTTGACGCCAGTGGCAAGTGTGTTGTCAGTACTAGCTTGGTTGTTATTAATCTGATCCCCCAAGACAAATCACGTCACAGGAGCACAATACTAATAGCTCTTCTTCTCACTGAACATACATTTTTGTCAGTATCAGGATCATGATCTTTACTTAGATGAGCAATAAAGTATTGTAACGAGTATACCTGCAGATATCAGGACAGAGAGAAATTGTAGACAAAGGCAGTAATACACATGGAAAATGAGGAGGGAATAGGGCGTGGCACTCTCGGCCCAAAATAACCAACTAGTTGGTTGATTTTGTGTGGTTCAAAAGTTATATATGTTGCACTAGCATGACAGAGTGGGGAAAAAAGTTAGTATATGTGGCTATGACATTCTCTGTATTGTCTTTCGGCAAATTCTGTCTGTATTTTATTTTTCATTACGTTTGAAATTCTGTTTCAACAAAAGTTTTGGTGGTTATTCTTGTCCTCTCTTCCTTTACGATATTATATTGTTACAAATATCCTAGGACTGAGCATTAAATTGGCCTTTAAACCTATAATTGTATTAGCTTTCATTCAACCATCCTAAATCCTAAACACATAACATAATAGTAAATTAGTTACGTAATAGTAAATTAGTTTATTTTTCCTGTACCCTTTCTCTATCACCAAGCAGTACAGGCATAAACACAGTAAAAATGAGAAAATTTGCCTTCATATGAATCGCGGCAATTATGCGTTTCACAACTACTAGTTATGCAAGAGTTAGCATCATTTTAGAACTAATGAAAGCACAGTCTATTTGCAATATAGAAACAATAAAACAAACATCCATATACGAAATAAAAACTAGGTATAACAGCTCATAATGACATGAGTTTGTTTTATTCTTAGACACTTAAAAGCAGAGCATAAAATAACTCAAAAGTACACAAATTTCACTCACTCAGACAAATTTCTGACTAAGGCAGTTTTCCAGATCGAAAGATTGCAAATTTGGAGGCGGTGGAGTAAGAATAATCAATTTTATTCTCCTTCAAGAACTCCTCAAGGAGCCGCTTAGCTCCTTCAGGATCAGCACTCTCACATTCGATCTCAAAGAGAATTCCAGAGCCAAACTTAGTTTCATCCACTTCCAATTTCAATCCCTTCCAATCATACACATTCCTCACGTTCCCAAACCCTCCTAACCCTACAAACCCCTTTTCAGTTCCAAACTCCTCCTTCACCCTCCGCAAAACCCTAGACTCCACCGATCCCAACTTCCCAGGCTCTGCAACGCATTCGCGCCCGATCCTCGGGTCCAGATCCTCCTCGTCCTCCTCCACGCGACTGACACCGTCCACCAGCACCGCCCGCGCCTTCAGCGAAACGACGCACCGCTCGTCGTCACCGTAGAAGCGGAGGCGCAGCACAGCGCGGCGCTCGGAGAGCTCGGACGCAGCGCCGTCGAAGAAAAGGTTTTGCTGGCGGTGGGTGATGACGTGGAAGGGGGAGAGCAGGCTGGTGACACGGCGGTGGGCGTTGGCGTCTGCGAGGCGCAGCTTCACTTCGACCTCCATTGGGGAAGAAAGGTGGGAGACTGAGGCTAGGGTTTTACGAGGAGAGACCGATGCGATGCGCCTTGGAAGCGGGATCCTCACCGCCGCGATCCAGCTGACGGAGGAGAGATGTGGTGCCAGCGGGGGCCGTAGTGGTGACAGTGGTTACAGAAGCGTTGCGTCGGCGAGCTTCTTCGAGTTCTTCTTTGTCTTCGATCTTGACTTCGATTTTTGTTGGCTTTCTTCTCAACATCTTTTAACTTGGAAACCGCTCTTTCCGCATACTCCCTCTTCTAGGCCGTTCAAGTTGAGCGCACCCTATTCTTAATCGTCATAACATTCGGGTCGGGTAGCGGCAACAACAATAATAATAATAATAATAATAATAATAATAATAATAATAATAATAATAATAATAATAATGTTAAATTATTTTTTTATTTTTATTTGTCAAATAATATTAATTTAGTTTTTAAAAAAAAATTATTTTAATTTTGTTTTTATTTTTTAAAAATAATTTAATTTACTTCTTACCATTAATTTGATCAATTAGCGTTCAAAGTAATGTAATGTGTCAATTTTTTATTTTTTTAAATTTAAAAAAAAAAAATCTTATATTTGTTTTTAATTTCAATTTAGTCCCAATTTTTATGAAAATTAAGTAATATTGTCCCTCCTTAAATTGACACTCAATTTATAAATCTTATAGTGATATCCTTATTAAAATTAACGTTTTTATTAAATATTTTTATAAATATTTTGAATTAACTTTAAATTCTATACAAAACATTAAACTTTGATTTTGTTTGGACTTTTAGTTCCTAACTTATGTGTGACAAATTATTTGATTTTTAATCTTCACTCAGTTTGTATAATATAATATACTTGATGCCTTTATATATGAGGACAAAATTGTTAATTTTTGAAATTAAGTTTGGGTTTAACTTTGTTTAATAATAAAATTAAAAAAATAGAAGCTTGTTTAAAAATATTTCTACAAAGATTTAATAAAATGTCAGTTTTATTAAAAATATCATCATAAGTTGTATACAAAAATTAAATTAAATGTCAATTTAAGAAGAGACAATATTGCTTCATTTTTATAAAAATTTTGACTAAATTGAAACTAAAAATAAATATTAAGACCAAATTGAGTAATTTTGACATGTGTCACAATTGTGAAGTGATAAGTATAAAAAATTCAAAAAATAAAAATAAAAATATAATAAATTGACACATGAAATTGAGTTTAACACCTCGTCAAAAGTAACAGCAAAGACCAAATTGAATCATTTTTAAAAAAATGATGACCAAATTGAGATAACAAAAAGACTTGAAAACCAAATTGATATTACTTAACAAATAGAATGATTAGAAGAGTAATTTAACTTAATAATAACACTAATGTTAAATAGAACAATATGCTTTATATTTTTAAAATTATTTTTTTTATTAGAAGAAAATGTCGGTGAAATTGTGAGTGAATACTACATTAACATGAATATGACAATATATAAAAAATGTTAAGTTAGAGATTTTTTATTTATTAGAAATGAAGAGAATTTAGAGTATGAAAGTGTATACAAATTTTATTTAATAAGTTAATTTATAATATTGTGTTAGACTTAAATATATTGAAAATTATGAGAGTCATCTAAATCTTATTTTAATATTTTTTGTCGTTCTTTAAGTCCGTTATATCATATATTATTTAGTTTTGTGATTAATATGTATATTTCAACTTAACTTAAGTACATGGTGGATACATTAATCAGAGATAAAATAAAATTAGCATATACAAATGAATATAAATATCATGAACTAATTTTATAACTTTAAATTATATTTTAAATCAAATTTTTAATATAATATCAAACTCATTCAAAATTTGTCATATCAATATCTGTTATTTAATAGATTTATCATATCACATGCTATGCATCATATCTTAATATTTAGTCTCTTAGTATACTTCATCATAAACAAGTGTGCTGAAAATTCTCCATTGCAAATTTTATATAAAGTTGGTGTTATTATAAACTTAATATGATTACTTGTGCATTAGACATATGTGGTAAGTTTTGTTTTATTAAAATTTTAATGAAGTGTCAATTTATAAATCGTTTTGAGTCATACTTTAAATGATTACTAAAAAAATAATTAATGTAATTTAATGTTGGATTATTGACAAAGGTCACATCACATGTATTGAAGGTGTAATATGTGACATTGGGTTTAACTTTTTTTCTCATCCTTTATAACTTCAACCACGGTTAAATAGAATTAAAAAAATACTTTAATAAATAAAGTTACATGGTTATCATTTTACTTTTGAAAATAATAATGATATAAATTTAAATATTTAGAAATTATATTAAAACGAAACTGAAATTATTATTTAAAATTACAGAAATATAATTTAATTTGCTATTATTATTATTATTGCATGAGTTATTTTTTTAAAATACATTTATTTGAATTCATTTGAAGAAATGGTGAGAATTTTGTCATGTATGTATGCTATTTTAATAGAATCGAAGTGTATGACAAATTGTTGAGATCATTTCCATGAATAATAAATTTGTTCCTTCATTTCCATTAAAAACTACTGAAACAAACAACTTACTCATAAACATTACATGAATAGTTAATTTGTTCTGTCATTTCCATTCAAAAATATTAAAACAAACAACTTACTCATCTGTATATCACTTCCATAAACAATAGATAAATGGAAACAAACTCACTAAGCGATTATAAGTTTTAAGCCCAAAATCTTTTGTTTGAATTAAAAATAACTGTTATAAATTTTAATCCTAAAATCTTTTGTTGAATTAAAATTAATTTTACTTTTTTCTATATTTTAGGTAAAATTAACGATGACATGTTTTTTCCAGTTTAGTTTAATTTTTTAAAATATATATTAATCGATATAATCTTATTACTATTTTTTTATAGCATTTTATCATAATTTTATTATTATTAAAATCAGTGACTTGAAAAAAATCAAATAAAATCAACAAAATAAACAAAGACGTAAATACAGTAAAAAACAAATAAAAAAAAGAGTTAAACCCAAATAAACTACACATTTAAATAACTAAAGTAGTCGTTTATTTATAAACAATACATTTATATATCATATTATCATAATAATAATAATAATCCGAATGTTTTATAATCATGAATAAAGCAACATTGTAGTTAAAGGTTAAATTAAAAGAAAAATCTAATTAAACATGAGTTTATATATTTGTATTTCTAAAAAATAAATATATACATGAATTAACAAGAATTCACACGTTTTTTTTTTCAATATATCTTACTAAATCAGTGACCTTTTCAATCGCGGTAGTTTATTAGCAATAGAAATATGTATTCATCAGTTCTTTATGTGAGATTAATCAAATAATTTTTAAAATTGAAGCTAGTGAATCTTCAGTCTGAATAAATCTTCAATCATAATTTGTGTTAGGTCCATTCGTGAATTAATAACAGTAACAACCTTAAAAAAGTTTTCCATAATGTGTTCGTTGAGAAGAACAATTTGTTTGTTCTTAGCTGATTTTATTTTATGTATTCATTAATTTAAGAATTTATTTATTTATTTGTGCAATGTCCCAGATTGCATCTTATTTTTTTTTATCGAAATTATATAATATCAACAAAATTACAATTTAATTTTAAATTTGGACACTATTTATTTTATAAAATTGATTTTAGTTAATTTATTTGTTATCAAATTTTGAATAAATTTTATCATCGAGTTTTCAATGAAAGAAAAATTTGAAATATATTTTATACAAAAGCATATGTATTTTTTTTTATGATTGTAAAAAGTAACGAATTTATTTTTATTATGATTATAAAATTAAATAAAAATAACTTTTATAATTTTATTATAAATTATTTATATTTACTCTGTAGATAATTCTTAATAGTTAAGTTTAAAAAATGTTCATATAAAAAATGTTACTTAATAGGTAAAATTTATAAAATTATTATTTTAATTTAAAAATTTTGAATTTTAAAAAGATTTGGGAAATAAATATGAACTTAAAAAAACTAATCATCTATATATATTAATTAGTGAAAATGTGTGTTTATTTTTGTTATGATCATAGAAAGTAATAAAATTATTATTATTATAAAATTAAATATAAATAATTTTTATAATTTTATTGTAGATTATAAATAGTTATTTATTGTATAGGTAATTTTCTAATTAAAAAATAATTAAATTTAATAAAAGTTCAGATAAAAGAAATTATTAAATTAAAAAAAAACGGTCATTTAAAAATAATATTGTAAAATTGGAAAATAAAGGTGAAATATCCAAAAAAATTATATATTATTAGATATTTTAAAAGAAAATTATTTGAAGGATAAAATTAAAAATGACAAAAAAAATTATATATAAATATATAGATATATACTATGAAAAAAATATGGACACATGTTTTAACTTTTTCTTTTAATAACAAAAAATAATTAAATTTATATTATTATTATTGATATTATTATATTTATAAAAATAAGTATGAATTTTTTTTATGATTTTATTGTAAATAATATTTATTTATTTTATAGGTAAGTTTTTAATTAGAAAATAGTTAAATTTAAAAATACAATCAAATCAGAAAAAAATGATTAGATTTAAATAAAAATTCACTTAAAAAATAATACTAATAAAATAATTTTTAAATTTAAAAATTATTATTTAATAAATAAAATTGGAAAGAAAATAAATACTTATATCGACATGAATATAGACACAGATTTAATATGACAAATATTTAATACAAAATTTATTTTTTTCTGTACTAAAATATTTTTGTATCTCACTTTTAATATTATATGATGTTTCTAGAGATGACGTGGCAACTAATAATTGGGAACTGTGACATCAATTTGAATCCCAAACCCTAACGGGACCAGCCCCATTTCCCGCAGATTTTTTTTGTATCCTGTCTCTCTATATATTTTGAGTTTCATAGTTAAAAAATGCTAAAGCAAATTTGAGGTGTAGCAGAAACAATGGAGGTTCAGTCTGCTACCTTTGAGCACGTGTTGGGGGAGGCTTTGGTGGTTCATACTCTTCTTACCACTGTCAAATCTCTCTTCACTTTTCTCTTCATGGTACTACTTTTCTTCAAAGAAGTTTATTTTATTTTTTAAATTTCATTAAGGTTCACATTCCCACCAACCTATCTATGTTTGCTACAAGTTTAAGTTTTATTGGCTCATGTGGGATTACATAATTTTTCATGTGTTTCAGTTTATAGTTTAAGTCATTCACTGAAATGTTCCTTATGCTTTCAGTGTTAGATCCTCTTGTAAGGATAATCAGGTTGTGTATTTTTTCTGGGACATTTTTGTTTGTTTTTTTGTAAAATGTAGAACTTTGTTTTTGTTAGAGAAAGAGTAGGTGAAAAGAGCTTGTATATTGGAACAGTGGAGGAAAACTGCTCTTAGTATACTGATTCTTCATTATTACATTTTTCATTCTAGGAATGAATAAAGGGCACTTTATGAAGCTAGATCTCTTTGTTTTTGACACCACTCGTGCTGCTGTTTTTGTTGCCTTTCAGTAATGTTTTGCATAGAACTATATACTGCTGCTCAACATGTTTTATGTGGTTCATGCTGTTTTTTCATCTCTAATGTTACTTTTATCACTGATAATTTGTCTAACAATATGTCAAGAAGGATTCTAACAAAACGTTTGGCTATGGTTGGAAGGTTTTTAATTTTCTTAAACAGTGTATTGAGTTGATTATGTCTGCACCATATGCTTGATGGTTATATGGTTTTGCTGTTTCAACTTGTCAATATGTGAAGTTTTAGCTTCTTTATAAACTCTATAATTCACTGTATCAATGTCCTGCTTTGTCCCTCTTTTCTTTCTTAAGGTAGAGAGCTCTGCCATAAATTTTATTGGAATTCTTACCCGTTATGAACACTGATTCTGCATCACTGCACATATGCTTTAAGCTGTGTACAGATTATCAAACCCCAATGCTGAGATCAAGTAGTATAATTGCGCATTTGTTTTTTTATCATAAGCTTTGTTACAGGTCCATTTTTCGTTGGGTGAGAGTGTAACTTGTTCAGTATACAAACTGTTACATTGGTGTTGATGTAAAGAGTTTTAATTTCTTTGTTTTATCCTCAGACTGGATCTCTTCTTACAGCTGTGGATAACTTAGTGTCACCAATTGATGGAAGGTAATGGTGAACATATATTCCTCGATGGTGTTGTCCTTGTTTTGGTTTGGAATGTCCAATTGTACTTATTTTTTAAAATTCTTGGTTAGGTTTCCCTTTGATCAACTATGCAAGAGAAAACATACTTGTGAAGAAAATAAGGATGGTAGCGATACAGAAGATGATGATGGCGATGATGAAGACGAAGATGACATAGATGATGGAGAAGATGATGACGACGACGATGATAATTTCTCTGGTGATGAAGGTGGGGAGGAAGATGATTCTGATGAGGATCCCGAGGCCAATTTTGGAGGTAAGAAAGATGACAAGGATGATGATGATGATGAAGATGACGAAGACGATAATGATGAAGAAGATGAAGATGAAGATGATGAAGATGAGAAGGAAGAAGAGGAGGAAGAGGAATCTCCTCAACCACCTAGTAAGAAGAGGAAATGAGAATATTGTAGTAGACAAGTTCTCATGTGCCATTGTTAGTACTGTCTAGATTTTAGTCAAATTTAGGTATTAGGACAAAGATTTATCATCTTGGACCTGTCACTCCATGTTTTTGTCGTTTAATATTATAATTTATGGACTATCATTAGTGCGTTCTCATGTTACAGTAGTGTTTTAGAAACTATTTTAATACTATTGTTAACGAAAAATGTTCGTTTTGTAATTCTGATTTATATTCAATTGGTATTGGAGGTAGCATTCTGGAGAATGATTCTAGTTTTGGAACGAATTCTTAAGCCATTAAGAAATCTCTGGTAAATAAATTCTTCTAAACTTACCTTGGGAGGTATCATCAATGAATTAGTCATCAAGAGACATTATCAATGTATTAGATATCAAGGCTTTTACTTTCTACACCCTACATTGCTTTAAGTTTATATCACAACATATAAAAGTTAAGGGTGATACATTCACTGTTCCATGGTTAAATTTAACAATGTAAAGCCTCTCCCGGCTCAATGCATTATGAATGGACTCCTCCATAACGGTGTATATACAATACTGACCCTCAACAATCATGTCTTGTACAACACAATTCATTTCTAAATTCTAATCGAACCTTAACAAACGTACCATGTGTATATTGATTTTGAAAATGTTGCTCAATCAATGTGAACCACACGGAATAGTTTTGTTCGATAATATGAAGTACCCTCATGCTCCTTCTAAATCTTGTGTTGCAATGGATCATTGTACTGAAGCACAAATTGTTGCAAAGTTGTTTGAGAATTTATATATCCATCAAAAAAAGTATTCATACTCTCACTTCTCTGTGTTGTTGACATCCCAACCTAAAACTTGGTTTTCAAGAAACAAAACACCCATCGTTCTCATTTCTTGTAGGGGAAGTCAACCATTCATTGTCTTCCAACCCAAACTTTGAAATAAAATTAGCCCAATGACAAACAAAATCATCTTGTGTAGGTAAGTTATATATTATCACCTTCATTTGGTGTTTGGTCTGTTTGTATTGTGCATCTCCTTACAATTTGTCAGGTATCTTTTTCATGATGTACCAAAGACATCATCTATGTCGAACATTGAAAAATACAAATTGGATTACATTCCTCATAACTTTACATTGATCGGTCACAATGTCATTATGAGCCTTGTAAGAAATGCATTGAAGCCATGGTTGAATATTCAAACAAATGAGTTGGTATCCTTAGACGATAACAAACACATCCCAGCAAAATAGATTGGCCATGATGGTTGACACCCACAAACGATGCAAAAGGCATGTCATATTTATTGGTGATGTATATTGTATCAAAAGAGATAACATCACAAAAATACTCACATGCAACCCTACTTTGAGCATTTGCCTAAAAGACATTTTTAATACGATTGTCATCGTCCATGTCAATATCAAAGAAAACATCTCTGTTCATTTCCCTCATCTTCGACAAATGTGTTGACAATACCTTTCCATTGCCTTCTTTTGTTAAAGCACCTCTTTGCTTCCACACATAATTATGGACATCTTGTTTCGTGAAATCTAAGTTCTCATAACCTTCTGCAACACAAACAAATGACTGAAAATTCTTATTTATTCTAACCTCAGCCTCATCGTTAATGTTTAGACTTCAGTTAACTTGTAGATTTATTTTTCTGTTCCTCTGAAACATCCTAGATTTTGCGGGCTAAGGTCATGAGAATGAATATCATTTACCGACATAATATACCACTTTCCTTCTTTCCTTCCAACATAAATACACATCGAACGTTCCGTTGCTTATGTTGGATTTGTCTTAATCTCATTAGGAATTTAGAATACATATTTTCCAGCTTTGGCATAAACCAACATGAAATAACTTAATTCCTTATCTTGTCACATGAGCGTTTATTTTATAACGAGTGTCAAAAAAATATTTTCGAAAAATTTATACTTTTCCCAACAATACAATAATAATAACAACATGGTCGCAACAACTCGTTAACAAAGTTTTTCTTAATATATTAAACTAAATATACTCAATATTAAAATATTTTTCATTATAAAACTTTTCAAGAAAAAACTTGTTTACCCTAACATCTTGTTAAAAAAAAAAATAAGTTTTGCAATAATACTCATATCTTAATACACAATACAATGATACATAAGGCAAAAAGAGTATTAATATCTATTATTTTTAAATAATTAACTAACATCATTATTTATGTTTATCTCTCTTTGCATTATTATATCATAACCCGTATAAAAACCTATGTTTTGTTGTCTCTTTATATATTATATTTTTCCTATCCGAAATAGTCTATATCAACTGCGTTCTCATTCTCTTCATTAATGATGAATGCATTAATATTTATGAAAATATAAATAATAATTATTTAAAAATAATAATAATGAATTATTCAACTCTAACATACAAAAATAATATTTTTTGTTATTATTCACTAAGTGCATGTTAAAGTAATGATTTTAAAATAGTAAAAGAAAATGCCAAATTGATGGGCTAAACTGACGTGCCAAAGCCGGTCAGCACGTTCTGATTCGTCAATCCATTTTTTTATGTTTAAAAATTAAAAATAATTAAAAATAAATAAATTTTATATATTATATAAATAATTTTATATATATATATATATATAATATTATAAACAAAAATTTAAGTTAAAAGAAAAATAAAATAAAATAAAAACCACCCGTTGGCCCGTCCTGAGACAAGGCGGGTTAGAGTGTCCAATCTGTTTTCTAGTAACTGGTCAGTCTGACCTAACCTATTTTCGGCGAGCCAATGACGAAACTAATCAAAATGTGTCGGAATGGTCAGTTTTGCCACTCCTAATTTCTAATTCTACTTTTGTGATATATTTTAATGTAAAATAAATATTTTTCTTATAATATTAATTATTATTTTGTGTATTTAATTCTATGTTTCCTATTATTTTTCTTATAATATGTAGTGATGAAATTAATTATTTTTTATTTTCTACATAAGTATATCATTTTAAAAAATTTCACTTTTATTTTTAAAACTTTATATATTACTTTAAATGCATTTTTCATGCTGTCAATTGTGTTTTTCATTGACATTTTAACAAATACAAGTTTCTTGTTTAGTTAAAAATATTTCTAATATGTGCTAAATACAATAACTAGTTAAACTATTAATTCTGTAAATATTTATAAAATATAATTTAAAATAATAATTTTTAAATAATTAAATATATAATAATGTTAACCGTACTGTCTTGAAATAATATAAAAGAAAGTATTCATTAGTAAAAGTTAGGTTAAATCATTTTAGAGGTCCCCATTTTTGTAGCGAAATTTCAAGTAGATCCTCTCATTTTTATTTGACTCAATTGAGTTCCTATTTTGGAAAATCTGTTACAATAAGTTCCTTTCCGTTAGTTGTACAGTAACAACATTAATCATGTACCACGTGTCAGCATGTGGTTTTTTTTAAATTTTTTAAATTTCATTTAATTTTTTTTTAATAAAATTGTCACGTGTCAATCTGACATTGTGTCACGTGACAGAGACAATCTGATGTGACAATGGCAGTGCCACATGTAACTATTGGATATGAAAGATCTCAATGTAGTATCTGTATTTGTTATTTTGTCTCAATTTGGTCCATATTTTTACAAAACTGAATCAATTTCATCCCTATATCAAATATGATTTTTAAATAAATTTTATAATGATATTTTTATTATAGTTGATATTTTTAACAAAATTAAGTTTATTTAAATATATATTTTGCACTGATATTTATTTAAATTTTGTTTTAAATATTTATATATCTATAATTTATAGATAAATGTTAGAGTTGCTTTAAAAATAAAAAATTTATAAATTCAAATATAAAATTTTAGAAAACATTTATAACAATTCTAACATTTATCTATAAATTATTGATATATAAATATTTGAAACAATATTTAAATAAAGTTCAATGTAAAATATACATTTAAATAAATTTAATTTTGTTAAAAATATCAATTATAATAAAAATATCATTGTAAAATTTATATAAAAATTAAATTTGATATAGGGATGAAATTAATTCAGTTTTAAAAAAAATTGGGACCAAAATGACTCAAAATAACAAATACAAGGACTACATGAAGACTTTTCACATCTAATAGTGACAGGTGGCACTGCCACTGTCACATCACACTATCTCTGCCATGTGGCACAATGTCAGACAATTTTAATTTAAAAAAAAAATTAAAAAAAATAGAAATTAAAAAAAATTAAAAAATCAAAATCAAAAAAACCATGTGCTGACACGTGACACGTAATTAACGTCGTTACTATACAACTAACGGAAAGGAACTGATTGCAACGAATTTTCCAAAATAGAGACTCAATTGAGTCAAATAAAAATAGGGGGATATATTTGAGATTTCGCTACAAAAATGGAAACCTATGAAATGATTTAACCTGGATTGCGCACATTTTCTTTCCCTAATCTATCATTCAAGAGTAGAGTGTTAGTCATACCAGTGTTAATGGAGAAGTAATTCTTAATCAAATAAATTTATATTGGTTTAGGGTTGTTTACGTGACACATAATTAACGTCGTTATTATACAACTAACGGAAAGGAACTGATTGCAACGAATTTTTCAAAATAGAGACTCAATTGAGTCAAATAAAAATAGGGGGACTTATTTGAGATTTCGCTACAAAAATGAAAACCTATGAAATGATTTAACCTGGATTGCGCACATTTTCTTTCCCTAATCTATCATTCAAGAGTAGAGTGTTAGTCATACCGGTGTTAATGGAGAAGTAATTCTTAATCAAATAAATTTATATTGGTTTAGGGTTGTTTAGGATTCTCAACCTAATAAATTTAATGGAGTTAGCACTGTATAAGTGGAATGGGAATTCTCAATCTAAT